>Ga0210029_1000072_pt1 | contig 60725 bp, 54 predicted proteins | sample CryGeymeta201521_FD_183985 | JGI IMG/M metagenome (GOLD analysis project Ga0210029, IMG submission 183985) | Groundwater microbial communities from Crystal Geyser aquifers in Utah, USA - Crystal Geyser metaG 2015-21 (SPAdes) (version 2) | ecosystem: Environmental > Aquatic > Deep subsurface >... | reverse complement strand
CATCTCGCCCCAACCGGGCGACATCCGCAAAACCTCGCCCCCCGTTCGCGAACTACTGCAACGCCTGACTGAAGTGGCCTGCTACGCCCCCTGACACGGATAAAGTCGAGCTTAGCCTTCGTCTCCCCCACGGTCAAGTGCTCCATGCTCTTGGTCACCGCAATTCGCACGGAGAAGGAAGCAAGGAATGGGCCGGCCAAGGTCGCCACGAGACGACGCCAACGAATGCGCACGAGGGCAAGGAAGCCAAGCGCGCGAGTGCATGACCTGTTCCCCGTCACCCAGTCGCCAAGTCACCCCCTCCCGATCCGAGGCGACACCAGCAGCACCACACTCGACTTCTCCGTGCTCACCGACTGTTTGGTGAAGAAGATCCCGAAGAAGGGCAGGTGGCCAAGAACCGGAGTCTTGGAGATCTCCTCGACTTCGCGCGCCGTCAGCACCCCGCCCACGACAGCGGTCTCGCCGTCGTGGAGCCGGAGCGTCAGCTTCGCTTCGCGGCTGGCCAGAACAGGGCGGCGGTCCGGAGTGTAGCCGGAGAGCGCCGTCAGCGTCGCGGTCACGCTGAGGGTGAGCTGTTGGTCTCGGTCGACGGTGGGCGTGACTTCCAGCTTGAAGCCGGTGCCGGCGGAGTCTGCCTGCTTGCCTGCGGCAGCTCCGCCTTGGGTGTTGCCCACTGACAGCGCGGCGGCCTTGCCCTCGATGGTGTCCAGCCGCGTCCGGCTGAGAACGGCAGCCGTCGGCTCAGCCTCGATGGCCTCGAGGATCTTGGCGAACGTCACTCCGGCGCTGGCGACCCCCTCCGGCTTGGGCGCGTCGTCGGTGCCCTCGCTGCCGAAGACCGCGGCCAACGCGTCGGGCAGCTTCTCCGGCAGGCTGACCAGGGCGAGGTCCAGCCCAATCTGCAGCGGCGCTTCATCCAACTGCGTGGTCAACCGGGCGGCGCTCTCCACCAAGGCCTCGGGGCCGCTAAGGATCAACTGCCGGCTACCTGCCACAGGGGCGACTTTCAGCTTCTCGCCAAAGGCTGCGGTCAGCGCGCGGCACACTTCCTCGGGGGAGGCGTACGACACCAGCAGACGGCTCGCGAGCTGCGGGTCTTCCACCTTCTGCGGTGCAGGCTCAGCCTTGGCAGGAACGTCGATCTCCTTGAGGATCGCCTTTGCCTGATCGATCAGCTCGGGTTCGCCCCTTAGCGTCAGGACCTGCACCTGCTCGTCCACGGCGACCTCGACTCCCAAGCCCAGCCGGGTCAAGAACGCCTGCAGCAGGGGCAGTGTCGCGTGCTGTGGCTTGTAGGCGGCCGTGATCTTCGCCGGCGTCGTCGGCGGAGCCGGCTGCGGGATCTCGGGGAGCTGGCTGTCGAGCTGCGAGACCAGTTGCTGCGAAGCGGCGACGGCCTCCTTGCCACCACTCAGCAGGACAGCGCGCCCCTCGGCGCCGGGCGTCACCACGACGCCGGGATGCGCCGCGGCGACTGCGCCCGTGATCGTCTCAATGGGTGCCCGCGAGACCTTGACCACCTCGGTGACTACGCCCTCGGGAAAGGCCTTCTCGATGGCGTCCCGCGTCCCGATGACGTAGGTATCGTGCACCTTGCGGAAGGCAAGTTCGTTCGCGCTGGCGATCAACTCCAGGGCGGCCTCCACAGGCTTGTTGGTCAGGTGAACCGTGATCGAGGTGCCCACCCCGCCGGCGACGACCACATCGAGGCCGCTCTGGACGGAGATTGCCTTCACCACGTCCACCAGATCCGCCGCGACGAAGTCCATGCTGAGCGTCGCCGGAGCGGCGGGTTCCGCTGCTTGCCCCTCGACCGGCTGTGACGCGGCTGCCGGCATCTCGGCGGGCTTGGGGGGCGCGGGCTTCTTGGGTACCGGCTTCTTCGCCGCGGGAGGCGGGGCAGTCTTCGCTGCGGGGGGCTGCTTCTCAGCGGCCATAGCGAAAGGCAGGCTCCCGAGCAGGACTGCCCAGAGCGCGAACCGACACCCGCGGCGGCGGGCAGACGTGGGTTGCTGTGTCATTTTCGTTGAACCTCCGCTCCGGTCCGGAGCAGGAGCACGCGGCGCTCGCCGTCCTTCTCCAGCGTCACGGAGTCTCCGGATATCTCAGCGACCGTCCCGGCGTCACCGACCGCGTCGCCTTGCTGCACGATGTAGCGCTCAGCGCCTCGTCGCAGCACGGCGACTCGTGGCTCGGAGGTGAGGATCCCCGCGAGCGTCAGCGGGTGGTCCACTTCGCCGTTTGTCGCGGTCACCACCGGCTGCACCTGCGCCGAGGGGACCGGCACCACCGGCAACGGCTGGGGCGCAGGGGGCGGCGGACAGGGGGGGCAGGGGGCCGTGTTGACAACAATCGGCTCCGGCTTGGGCTCTTCCGCCGGCTCCGCGGGCGGCGGCGGCGTCACCAGCGGCTGGAACGGATCACGGTCGAGCCGCGCTGGCTCTGCCGTGGCCTCGCTGGCGGGCCGGACTGCCCCACCCGGGAGGCGAGTCGAGGGGAGCCGCTGTGTCCGAGCCGTCGTGTTCGCTTGGTTTGTGGGCGGACGAACGACTTCCGTTCGTGGGGTCACCCGGCTTCTCAGCAGGAACAGGCACAGCGTGATTACTGCCGCCGCCGGAATCCCCCCCAGAAGGAGCTTCGCCCGGGAACTGAGCTGCATGGCTTGGCTCTGCTTTCGTCTCCTGTTGTGGCGCCGGGGGCGGCCCGCTTCCTGGCTGGTCGGTCGGCGCCTGTTCGCCCTCGTCAGTGTACTCGTCTTTCTGGCCCGGCTGCAGCGGGAACAGGTACGCCAGAGCGTGCAACTCCATACGCACCAAGTGCTCAGCGGGTTCCGGGCCCTTGGGCTTGACTGTCGCAACCGCAGCGCTCTGGACAGCGACCACTTTGGGGAACTGGGCCAGCTTCTCCAGGAAGGACTGAAGTGCCGCAAAGCCGCCTTCAACGGTGATCGTCACAGGCACGGTGCTGTAGCCGGGGCCGCTCGCAATCGTGCCCGGCTCGAAGCCAGCAAGCTCGCAGCCGGTGTCGCCCGCCAAGCTGCCGAGTTGTTCCAGCAGAGACGGCACGTACCGCTTCGGGGACTGAGCCAGCTCGAGTTCGCCAAACTGCTCCTCGGCCTTGGCGGCGAGCTTCTCGTAGTCCTCCCGCTGCGACGCCTGGTCGCGGAGGGTCGCCAGCCGAGCACTACTGCGCGCAACTCGCCGTTCCAGCCGGGCCCACTCGGGGCACCGGGTGACAACCAAGTGGACGCACCCCGCCGCAACCATCGCGGCGGCTCCACAGGCCAGCAGCAGGGAACGCACCTCGAACCTCGGCGGACGCACGGCGTCCGTGCGCGGTGGCCAGGTCATCCGGGACCTCCCGTCAGCCCCAGAGGAGTCCTGAGCGCGCCCGTCGCCGCGAACTCGTACACCGGCGTCTCCCCGATCGTGGTCCGCTTCATCTTCGTCAACTGCAGCTCTGCCGCGAACCAGTCGGTGTAGTTCAGCCGCGTCAGGTAGGTAGAGACACCCGCCGGGCTCTGTGAGACGCCCGCGAGGACCACCGCTTGCTCCTGTGACGACCGGCTGACCGTAGGGTCCGAGCGGCTCCCCGAGGCGTGGTCTTCCGCCGACCGAATCTCGGTGAGCCAGGTGTCCGCGGGCAGTTTCGCGCTTACCGCTCCCAGGAACTGCGCCCACCTTTCCTCCGTCTTGCGGCACTTCCGCACCAGGGCAGCGTGCGCAGTCAGTTCCTCGTGCCGCTTCCGCAGCTCCTGCATGCGCTTGGCGTCGGACTCCACCCGGCTGAGAGCCAGCGCCAGCCTGTCTTCCTTCTGCTTCAACGCCGAAACGCGCCGGCGGAGGCCTACGTGGGCTGCGCCTAGTCCAACCATTAGGGCGACCAAGGTAGCCACCACCAGGCCACGCCAGAGCCGGTTACGACGCACCTGTGCCAGCTCCGACGCAATCAGATTGGCGTGGCAGAGCGGTCTACTCATGGGGTGACTCCACGCGCGTCAGCCGCCCGGAAAGGAGCGCGCCACGCAGAGAGAGCCCGGCGGCGACCGCCAACAGTGGGCCGGACTCACGGGCACCGGCCGCGCCGCTCAGCCGGTCTCTCAGCCGACCTCCTCGAAACACGTCGCCGCTCTCCACCGGCAGACCCAGTTCAGCTTCGAGCTGGGGCGCGACCGACTGCGAACCCGCCAGCCCGCCGCACAACGCCACTCGCGTGGGTTGCCAGGGATGGCCGAGCGACGCCTGGTGTTCGCGAACCGACTCCACCATCTGCCGCAGAGTGGCGCAGGCTTCGGCTGCCTCGCCCGGAGCAGGTGCTGTCCGCACAGCCACGAGTCGGCCCGATTCAAGCGCCAGCAGATCGAGGGTCGCCGCCCCCATGTCAACAACAATCGACGGGCCGGCCCCCAACGGGTCTTCAACAGACTCAACCAAGCTGCACAGCAGCGCGAACGGCTCCACCTCAAGGGCGAGGGGTTCGAGGCGTGCTCTGACCAGGACTTCGGCGCGCGGGTGGACACACTGAGCAGAGGCTGTCACAAAGGCCACTTCAGCCGTGCCGCCAGCCGGATCGTGGTCGAGGACCGTGCAGTCGCCGACTGCCGCCTCTCCAGCCTCGCCCAGCTTCGTTGCCAGGGCAGTCGCCGCGGCCCCGCCGGCTGTCTGCCCGGACGGCACGGGGATCGACTCGTGCTCGATCCGGGCGCACTGCGTCGGGATTGCCGCACAGGCCGGTTGCCCGGCAAGGCCCTTCTCGTGTACCAGGCGACGAAGGGCGTAGGCGACCTCTTCGGAGTCGCGGACCATGCCGTCAACAATTGCGCCGTCAGGCGTGGGCACCGTCCCCCAGCAGACAACCTCTGCATAGTCGCCCAGCGCCCGAACCTGTACGAGCTTGATCAAGCCGCTCCCCAGATCAACGCCGACCGCCTCCGTATCAGCTCCTCTTCGGCCCAATCCGATCCCCTCAAGTACTCGCTCGAACATGGCAGTGCCGACGGTAGCGGTTCCTCAATCTCGGCTGTGGCGTGGTGTATGGTCCGGTAGCGCTCATTCGGCCAGTAGGTGGATTATACAAGGCGGCAGAGATTTGTCAATTGCCCGACGAGGCCGGAGGCAGCCGAGCGACTGCCCGCTACCGGGGGGCTCGACGTGACCAGTGCTCCCGCAGCAACTCCAGGCGGTCCGTCGTCGCGTGCCGCTCCTGGCAGTTCCCGTCCGAGCACCGTTCCAGGTCCCAGAGGCCGGACTCGCGGAAGGCGTGGTAGGCCCACGACCACCCGCGCGCCTCGAACAGCTCCAGCACGTCGCGGAGGTACCGGCAGGCACTGCCATCCGGCGCGTCCCGGCGGGCGCTGAACTCGCCGACCCACACGCGAGCCCTGGTCCGCTGCTGGAACTCCGCGACGGGCTTGAGTGACGCCTCCAGCCATTGCCGGTCTACCAGCGTCGGCGTCTTGGCGTCCCAGCCAAGAGCAACCTCGCCCGGGTACTGCTGCCCGAAGGGCCACTGCGGGCGCGTGCCCTGTTCGGTGAACTCGTGAGGTTGGTACATGTGGAAGCTGTAGACGACGTTGGCGTCGGCCACTGGATTGAGCTTCGCCATGCCCGCGGGGTTGGCGTAAGAGGCGCACTCGACGATGACCGTGTGGAAGGCGTCCACCTCACGGATCGCTTTCACCGCCGCCGCCGCCACCTCGTTCCACGACTGAGAGCCGGCCTCGGTGTACGGCGGTACTGGCTCGTTCAAGAGGTCGTAGCCCAAGACGAGGTCGCGGTCGGCGGCAAACCGCTCTGCGAGACTGCGCCACAACGAGGCGAGCCGGCCGCGTGACGCCGGATCGTCCCAAGCGCCTTGCGCCTCGGCCTTCCAGTTCTCGGCGGGGAAGAAGGCGCCCTGTTGATGCAGGTCGAGAACCACCTTGAGGCCGGCTTCCCGCGCGCCCGCCAGAAACGCCTCCAGACGCTTCCACGCCTCGTCCGTGAATGTGCACCGACCGTCTCTGTCTTCGACCGGCATGTTCTTGGCCAGCAGTTGCGCGCGCACATGGTCGGCGCCCCACGCGCGAAGCACCTTCAGGTCGGCAGCCGCAAGCCAGAGCCCGACATTGGCGCCGCGATGGACGGCTGTGCCCCACGAGTCGGCAAGGCACGGCGCCGCGACAACGGCCAGAGCGGCCAGCACGGCGAATGAGGCCCTGACGGCAAGCGTGCGGCGCCAATAGGTCATCGGCATTTCGCAACTGGTTCGGGGACTCAAGGCTGAGATCAACATGCGCACAGCGCTGCGGATCCGTCTCATGTTGGCCAGCACGGGTGCAGTTCCTGCCGGCGACCGCGGTTCCGCACATGCCACGGACATGCCCGCGAAACCACTGCGGGAACGGTCAGACACCCCAAAAACACCGAAAATAGTGGGGTCTGCGAGCTTCCGACCCCATTTCACCCCTGTTTTCTCGGGTTTTCGCTTGACTCTGGTGCACGGAAGGGATATCATGCGCTCCGAAAGCATAACTTTCCAAAGCCATTCTTGAACAGAATGGCGGCTCCTCAGGAGGGATCACCGCACCATGGCAGCAGCCCCGAAGAAACCAAAGACGAAGTCCGAGATCATGGCACTGCTCGTAGAGGAAACCGGTCTCACCAAGAAGCAGGTGGCCAGCGTGTTCGAGTCGGTGGCGGGCATCATGAAGAAAGAGCTCGCCAGCCGCGGGCCCGGCGTCTTCACTGTCCCCGGTTTGGTCAAGCTCACCGTCCGCAAGAAGCCCGCCGTCAAAGCGCGCAAGGGCATCAACCCGTTCACCGGCGAAGAGCAGATGTTCCAGGCCAAGCCGGCCAGCAAAGTCGTCAAGGCGAACGTCCTCAAGGCCGTCAAAGACATGGTCTGATCCTGCCGCCCTTCGGTTGAATATGCATTGCGAAGCAGCGCCCCCGGGGGGGGGGGCGCTGCTTTTCTTTTGGGTCTGGACCGTTCGCCATGGTCGTGAGCACGCGCCGCCATCGCTCACGATTGGAGGAAGACTTACATCCGGGCACTTGTTGGAGTCTTCCGCAACTGGTAGACTTCGTCATACTTATCATACATTTCAGAGGAATCGAGGAGCGGGAGAGCAACGCCATGTCAGAGCCGAACCCGGCCACCAGGAGCGGCGACGAGTCTCCTCCCTTGTACGGAGTCGTGACCGTCGGCGAACGGGGGCAGATCGTCATCCCGGCAGAAGCCCGGAAGGACCTCGGGTTGAGTTCAGGCGACAAACTCGTCGTGCTGGCCCATCCCTTTGAAGATGGTCTCGTCCTGTTCAAGGCAGAGAAGGTGGAGAGCATCCTCCAGCGGACGCTGGCGGGGCTGACCCGCCTCAAAGACGAGATCCCGGAGTAGCCCCAGGCGCTCCGAGACCAAGCGGAATGGAGGGCATAGGTGCCATGAGCAGTCGGTTGCGAAGTATGTCCGTCACGGGGCTCGCCCTGTGGTTGGCCTTGCCATGTCTCGGCGAACCAGCCAAGCCGGAGGAGCCGCTTACGCTCGAGCAGGCCGTTGGGCAGGCGTTGGCGAACAACCCCAGCCTCCCCGTCGCGGCGCGGAAGATTGAAGCGGCCAAGGCACGGATCGGCCAGGCAGCAGCGCAGTCCAAGGCCACGGTCGACCTCAGTGGCCGCTACACCCGGCAAGGGCCCACAGTCTCGTTCAACATCCCCGGTGGCGGGTCCTCGCAGATCGTGCCGCCGGACAGCCACAATGTCAACGTCCACGCCCAGAAGGTGATCTACTCGGGAGGGCGCCTGCAGCGGGCGCCGGTGGCAGCCGAACATGCCGCCAGCGCAGCGGAGCACGACTACGAAACCGCCCGCGAAGCAGTAGCGCTGAACGTGAAACAGGCCTACTTCGGGGTCCTCAAGGCCCGCCGGTTCCGCGAGGTGGCCGAGGAGGCGGTGACGCAGGCTGCGGAGCACCGGCGGCTTGCCGGCGTTCGTTTCGAGGCGGGCGCCGTGGCGAAGTTCGACGTGATCCGGTCCGAGGTCGAGGTCGCCAACGCGCAACAGCAACTGGTCGAGGCCGACAGCGCTGTGGGTGTCGCAGAAGCGGCCTTCAACAGCGCGCTTGGCCGGCCGCTGGAGACGCCGGTGGTGCTGGCGGCAGCGGCGCCAGCACCCGAGTTCACGTTGAAGCTCGACACCTGCCTCTCGGCCGCCGCAGCGAGTCGGCCGGAACTGCAATCCCTGGCAGCCACCACCCAGGCCGCCGAAACCCAACTCGAGATCGCGCAGGCGGGGAAGAAGCCCACAGTGGCGGTAACCGCCGACTACAACCGGAAGGTCGCCACGGCGTTCGGCAGCGACTACGACTGGAACACAACCCTATCCGTGCAGCTTCCCATTCTGGACGGCAAGCTCACCCGGGCGCGGACCGAAGAAGCCAGCGCGACGGTGGCGCAGTTGGCGGGATCGCGGGAGCAGCTCCTTCAGGGGATCGCGCTGCAGGTCAAGAGCGCCTACCTTTCCGCTGACCAGTCCTTCCGCCGCATCGCCACCGCAACGAAGACGATTGAGCAGGCCCAGGAAGCGCTCCGCATCGCCCGCGTTCGGTATGAGAACGGCATGGGCACCAACATCGAGGTCAGCGACGCCGAACTCGCACTGACCCAAGCGAAGACCAACGAAGCGCGGGCGCTGTACGACTACTACGCAGCACTGGCAGACCTGGAGCACGCCGTGGGGCAGGACCAAGCGGCGCTGCTCCAAGCACAAGGGGAGAAGGCGGGATGAGATTGCAGATTGCAGATTGCAGATTGCAGATTTGGTCCCCACCTCGCCGGTCGGGAAAGTCTGGGAACGCGGAGGCAATCCGAGTGTCGGTCGCGTTCTTGCTCGCCGTGGCCGTACTGACCTCCGGCTGCGGGCGGCGCCCGGGCGCGCCGGGCGGTGGCAAGGGCGGGAAGGGCGGCAAGGCCCCGCAGGCCGAAGCCCGGGCAGTGGAGGCCAACCTCGTGAGCCGGGACACGATGATCAAGACGCTGGCCGTGTCCGGCTCGCTCAAGGCGAAGGACGAGGTGCGGATCGGCAGCGAGATCCCCGGCCGCGTCGTCCGCGTGACCGTTGACGAAGGCGACCGAGTCGCGGCCGGGCACCTGCTCATCCAACTCGACGAGGCGGAGATCCGCGCCCAGTTGCGGCAAGCCGAGGCGGGCGTCGCCGTTGCTGAAGCGCGGGTGGCGCAGGCGAAGGTCGGCAAGCCACTCACGTCGTCCGAGATCGACAGCGGCATCAAGCGCGCACAAGCCGCGTTGGACGGCGCCCGGGCGCAGCTCCGGCAGATGGAGACTGGCTCGGCCCTGACGGACACGCAAATCGAGACCGCCGTCAAGCAGGCGGAATCACAGGTGGCGGCGGCAAAGCAGCACCTCGAAGCGCTGAAGAAGGGCTCCCGCGACCAGCAGAAGGCGCAGGCCAAGCAAGCGGTCGCCCAAGCGAAAGCCAACCTGGACTTGGCGGACACGAGCCTCAAGCGGATGAAGCAACTGCAGGCCGGCGGCGCTGCACCGCAGGCGTCCGTCGACGAAGCCCAGCGCCAGTACGACCTGGCAAAGGCACAGCACGAGAGCGCGCGGCAGCAGGAGTCACTGGTCGGCGAAGGGCCCCGCACCGAAGAGATCCGCGTCGCCGAGGAGCAGGTCCGTCAAGCCGAAAACTCTCTGGCCCAGACCAAAGAGAACCGCGCACAGACCAAGGTCAGCAAAGACCAGATCGAGGGAGCCGTGCAGCAGGTGCGTCAAGCAGAGGCCGCGCTTGAGCTGGCCAAGGCTTCCCAGGTCCGCGACAGCATCAGCGACGAAGACGTGAAGGCCGCCCAGGCGGGCGTCGTGCAGGCGAAGGCCGGTGTCGCCTATGCGAAAGAGCAGTTGGCAAACACGCGGATCCACAGCCCCCTCGCCGGGATCGTCTCCACGAAAGACGTGGACGGCGGCGAGATGGTCTCTCCCGGCATGGCGCTACTGCACCTCGTGTCCCTCAACACCGTCTACTTCGAGGCAGCCATTGCAGAGGTCAGCGTCGGCGAGGTGCACGTTGGGCAGCCTGTGGACGTGACCGTCGACTCCGCTCCCGACCGCGCCTACAAGGGCCTCGTCAGCGAGGTCATTCCCGTGGCGGACGCCGCCAGCCGCACGTTTCGCGTGAAGGTTTCCGTCCCCAATGCCGACAAGTCGCTCAAGCCCGGTTCGTTCGCCCGCGGCGAGATCCAACTCGACCGACACGAGGGCGCCCTGGTGGTGCCCCGCACCGCCTTGGTCCGCCGCGACTCGCAGGACGTCGTCTACGTCGTCACCGACGGAACGGTCCGAGAACAGCCGGTGGAGATCGGGCTGAGCAATCCGGAGCGCGCCGAGATCCTGAACGGCCTCGACGGCAGCGAGTACGTCGTCGTGATCGGCGCGGACACGCTGCGAGACGGGCAATCGGTCCGAGTGAAGAGGGCGAATTGAGAGCATCTGCGCTCGGATAGGTCCCATAAGTCGTATGCGTCCTAGGGGGCTTGCGGCGCTGTGAAAGGCATCCCACTGTGTGGCTAACGAGTTCGTCGATTCGCCGTCCAGTCTTCATCGTGATGTTCTGGCTGGCGCTGATCGTCATGGGTCTGCGCTCCCGCATGGACATGAAGGTGGAGCTGAATCCCAAGATCGACCTGCCCTACGTCACGATCATGACCACCTACCCGGGCGCGGGGCCTGAGGAGATCGAGACCCTCGTCACGAAGCCGCTCGAGGAAGCGATCGGGGCAGTCAACAACATCAAGAACGTGACCTCCGTCTCGCAGGACAGCTTGTCCATCGTTACCGCCGAATTCTACGTGGGGATCGACCTCGATTCGGCCACGTCTGACATTCGCGAGAAGGTCGACTCCACCCTTCGCCAGCTTCCCCAGGACGCCGACCGCCCCACCATCAGCAAGCTGGACATCGGCTCCATGCCGGTCATGATGATCGGTCTCTCCAGCCACCTGCCGTTGGCCCAGCTCAAGCGGATCGCTGACGATGTAGTCAAAGACCGGCTCGGCAAAGTGCCCGGCGTCGCCGCCATCACCCTCACCGGTGGCGAGACCCGCGAGATCCGCGTCGCGCTGGACCGCGGCCGGCTGGAGTCGCTGGGGCTGACGGTCAGCGACGTGGCCCGCGCTGTCTCCGCGCAGAACCTGAACCTCCCCAGCGGCGATATCGACGAAGGCAAACAGCAGTTCTCCGTGCGCACCCTCGGCGAGTTCCAGACCGTGGACGAGGTCCGCGACCTGAGGCTGCAGTTCTCCGACGGCCAAGGGCCTCCCGGCGAGGGGGTCGTGGTGAAGCTGAGTGAGCTGGGGCGCGTGCTGGATACCGTGGCCAAGCCGGCGGAGATCACCCGGGTGCAGCGCAAGCCCAGCATCGGCGTGCTGGTCCAGAAGTCCGCCGACGCCAACACCGTCGACGTCTGCAACAGCGTCAAGCGAGAGCTCAGCGGCCTCAAGCAGGAGTACGGCGACGAACTGGAGTTCGTGACCTCTCAGGACGACTCCAAGCAGGTCAAGGCGGCCCTGGAAGACGTGAACATGAGCCTGATCCTGGGCGTGATCTTGGTCGTGCTCACGATCTACCTCTTCCTGCACAACATCCGCGGCACCTTCATCGTGGGCATCGCCATCCCGGCCTGCCTCGTGGCCACGTTCCTGCCGATGAAGGCCCTCGGGTTCACCATGAACCAGATGACCATGCTGGCGCTGTCGCTGGTGGTGGGCATCTTGGTGGACGACAGCATCGTCGTCATCGAGAACATCTTCCGCCATCTCCACCTGGGGGAGGGCCCTCGCGACGCTGCCTTGAACGGTCGAACGGAGATCGGGTTGGCTGCTTTGGCGATCACCATGACCGATGTGGTTGTGTTCGTCCCCATCGCCTTCATGGGCGGCATCGTGGGGCAGTTCTTCCGCCAGTTCGGCATCACTGTCGCAGTCGCCACGTTGTTTTCGCTGCTGTGCGCCTTCACGCTGACCCCGATGCTCGCCTCCCGCTGGTTCCGCCGGGGGGAGCAGACAGAGCCGACGGGCGGGTTCGGCCGCGCCTTCGATCGCTTCTACCGCTGGCTGGATGACCGCTACCGCCGCGTGCTCCGGCTGGCGTTGCGCAGACGCTTCTTCACCTTGCTGCTCGGACTCGGCGCCCTGGTGGGCACGCTGATGGTCTTCGGCCCTCGGCTCGGGTTCGAGTTCTTCCCCTCGTCGGACGAAGGTAAGCTCGGGGTGACGGTGGAGATGCCCCAGGGGACTACCCTCCGAGAGACCAACAAACTGCTCGGCCAGGTAGAGGAGATCGTCTTCGCGGTTCCCGAGGTGGAGAACGTCTTTACCAACGTCGGCCGGATCACCGGCGGCTTCCGCGGCGTCGGCGAGCAGGGACCCGGCTACGGTCAGGTCAGTCTCAAGCTGGTGGACAAGGTCCAGTTGAAGGAGCGCGTGCGGCATCCGCTCGATAAGTGGGAAGGGCGCCGACACCGCTCCGACCAAGAGGTGGCGCGCGAACTCCGCCAAAAGGTCGCCGCCATTCCCGGCGCCGACCTCAAGGTGTCCATCTCCTCCGGGTTTGGTGGCACCGAGGCGCCCGTCCAGATCGAGCTGCGGTCAAATGACATGGCCCAGATGCTCCGCACAGCCAACGCCATCAAGGGGCTGCTGGCAAAGACCGAAGGCATCCGCGACCCCGACATCTCGTGGCGGACCGGGAAGCCGGAAGTCCAAGTCCGCGTCGACCGAGAGAAGGCCGCTGCGTTCGACTTCTCCGTCGCGAAGATCGCCATGGTGCTCCGCGACTCCTTCGAAGGGAACACCGACACCAAGTTCCGCGAAGCCGGCGAGGAGTACGACATCCGGGTCCAGCTCGAAGAGGCCGACCGCAACGACGTGCGCGAGGTCGAGAACCTGGTCATCGGGATGCGGAACCACCAACCGGTGCGCCTCCGCGAGTTGGCGCAAGTGTCGCTCTCCCGCGGGCCGAACAAGATTGACCGGAAGAACCGCCAGCGGCAGGTCACCGTGTTGGCCAACCTGGAGGAAGGCTATCCGCTGGGCAACATGCAGCAGCAGATCCAGCCCGAGCTGGACAAAACCCCCATGCCCGGCATCCTGCTCCACTGGGGTGGGCGCGCCGAGGTGTCGGCCGAGAGCAACAGGTACCTCCTGGCCGCGCTGCTGCTGTCCGTGCTCCTGGTCTACATGCTGATGGCGGCGTTGTTCGAGTCATTCCTCAACCCGTTCATCATCATGTTCAGCCTGCCCATGGCACTGGTCGGCGCCATTGCTGCGCTGGCCATCACCGGGAAGACCCTGAGCATCATCGCCATGATCGGCATCATCATGCTCATGGGGCTTGTGACGAAGAACGCCATTCTGCTGCTCGACTACACCAACACCCTGCGGGCGCGCGGCGTCCCGCGCAATGACGCCATCCTGGAAGCCGGCCCCGTCCGCCTCCGCCCCGTCCTGATGACCACCACAGCCATGATCTTGGGCATGCTGCCCATCGCCATCGGCTTGGGAGAAGCCTCGGAGACCCGAGCACCGATGGCCATCTGCGTGATTGGCGGAATGATCGTCTCCACGCTACTCACGCTGGTGCTCATCCCCGTCACGTACACGCTCTTCGACGATCTCACGCGGTTCCTGCGGAGGCTGTTCCGCCCGGGGACGGCTGCGTGACGACAGCGCGTCCAGGAGTGCAAGTCCTGGACGCGCCGGAGGGGATCCCACCAACGGGCCGCGGAACCCCGGCAACCGCCTGGGCAAGCTCAAGGACGACGAGGGAAACTCGGTATCGGGCTGGGCAGCCCCGGTATCGAGCTGGGCAGCCCCATGGACGGCGAGGGAAGTCCGGTATCGGGGTGGGCGGCTTCGGTATCGAGCTGGGCAGCCCTGGCAACGGGGTGGGCAGGCTCGTGGACGACAGGGGCAGCCCGGTATCGCGCTGGGCAGCCCTGGTAACGGGCTGCCGCTTCGCCGCCCCGGCGGGCGGCGGATAGGAGGCGACTTCAGCGGAGGTCGCGGTAGTCCTCGACCGTCAAGCCTGCCAGTCGGAGGATACGGTGGAACGTCTTCTGGTTCATGTCCCCCGGATGGTCCGGAACCGGTATGACGACCGTGCCCCGCTTGAAGTAGCGGTGGGACCCTCTGGCGCGCACCTGGATGAACCCGATCTTCCGAAGTGCCCGGACCACGTTCCGGGGCGTGTCGGTCATGCTAGCGCCCCGACCAGCACGACGTCCTTCTCGGCCAACTGCTCGGATAGCAAGTCGTGATAGGTCGCGAGGACCTCGCGAACGTTGGTGAGGGCTTCTTCCCGCGTGCGACCCTCTGAGAAGCAGGTGGGAAGCGCGGGGCAGTACGCGGACCACCTGTATTCAGACGAATCGTCAGGGTCGTGCTCTATCACTACCGCCACGGGAAATCCGGCGTCGCTCCTCTGGGCAGAGCGTTTCGTTGGCATCCGTTTCACCTCGTCAGTGCAGAGTGTAGTCCATGCCGATCCGGAGAGCAACCGGATCGACCGGCATTGCGCTCGCTCGCTGTGTCGCGGTCTCCGACCGCGACACCCCTTCGACCGGAGGTCTCCGGCAGGGCAAGGAGACCAGACGGCCCGGCGGGCGGCGCGGTCAGGAGACCTGCGTCGAGCAGGAGGTCCTCGCTGTGTCGCGGTCTCCGACCGCGACACCCCTTCGACCGGAGGTCTCCGGCAGGGCAAGGAGACCAGACGGCCCGGCGGGCGGCGCGGTCAGGAGACCTGCGTCGAGCAGGAGGTCCTTTCAGGACCCGCATCTGACCAGCGCGGTTTCGTGCGATTGCCCTGCATTGCACCCGAAGCCGGCATGGCGTAGAGTGCATACCACGTAACGGTTTGTTGGCGGTTCTCGCTTGTCGAGGCCGACGGTCCGCATCCCAGATGGCACTTCAGACTGACTTGATCACGGAAGGGCCTCCCCTCATCCTCCTCATCCCCACCTCCCCTTTTCTCGCGCTCTCTGAAAGGGGTGATCGCGGATGGCACGAGCCCTGGTAGTCGATGATGAGCAGAACCTGCGGCTGACCCTGAGCGAGTTTCTGAAGGACGCAGGACACGAGGTCGAAGCCGCTGAGGATGCCGCCAGCGCCCTGGCGCTCCTGCAGAAGCAGGACTTCGATGTCGTGTTGAGCGACATCATCCTCCCGCGGGGCACCGGGGTGGAGTTGCTTAAGAGAGTCCGCGCGACCGCGCCCCGGGTGCAAGTGATTCTCATGACCGGGGAGCCGACCGTTGACACCGGGGCGGAAGCGGTGCGCGCCGGGGCCTTTGACTACCTGTTCAAGCCTGTCGCCGGGAACGCGGTTGTCCGGGCTGTGAACGGCGCGGCGCAACTCAAAGTGGTGGAGGACGAGAAGCGGCGGCTGGAGGCAGAGAACCGTAGGTATCAGGAAGAGCTGGAGCAGTTGGTGGCGGAGCGGACCGAGGAGCTGCGCACCAGCCAGGCGTATCTGTCGAACGCGCTGCGGATCGCTAAGCTGGGACATTGGGAATATGACGTAGCCGGCGACCTGTTCACGTTCAGTGACGAATGCTACGCCCTCTTCCGCACGTCGGCTGAGCAAATGGGCGGCTATACCATGCCGTCTGCTCGCTACGCCGAGCTCTTCGTGCATCCTGACGACGTGTCCGTGGTCGCTACCGAGACTCAGAAAGCCATCGAGACCACCGATCCCAACTTCAGCCGGCAACTCGAACACCGGATGATCTACGCCGACGGGGAGAGCGGGCATATTGCCGTGCGCTTCTTCATCGAAAAAGACAGTGAGGGCCGCACGGTCAGAACCTTTGGCGTCAACCAAGACATCACCGGGCAGAAGCGGGCGGAGACGGAGCTTCGCCAGACCAACACGCTCCTCCGCGAAGCGTTCCAAGAGCTTGAGACCAGCCAACGGAACCTCGTCCAGCAGGAACGGCTGCGCGCTTTCGGGGAAATGGCCAGCGGCGTCGCCCATGATTTCAACAACGCCTTGTCACCGATCCTCGGCTACAGCGAACTGCTGCTCCTGAGCCCGGAGACGCTGGAGGACCGCGAGAAGGCGAAGGGCCAGATCTGGATCATCAACACCGCTGCCAGAGACGCTGCCAACGTCGTCCGGCGGTTGCGCGAGTTCTACCGGACGCGGGAGGGGGACGAGCTGTTTCTGCCGGTTGACCTCAACGGGTTGGTGGAGCAGGCCGTGGACTTGGCGCAGCCGCGATGGAAGGACGAGGCGCAGTCGCGGGGGCTGGACATCGCGGTGGAGACGGACCTCGCCGACGTGCCGCTCGTGTCCGGGATCGAGCCCGAGCTGCGTGAGGTGCTGATCAACTTGCTTTTCAATGGCGTGGACGCCCTGAAACCTGAGGGCGGCGGCAAAGCCCACGGCGCCCTCACAGTCCGCACCCGGGCGGAAGACGAGCACGTGGCCGTGGAAGTGAGCGACACCGGGGCCGGCATGACGCCTGCGGTGCGGGAGCGTTGCCTGGACCCGTTCTTCACGACCAAGGGAGAGCGGGGCACCGGGCTGGGGCTCTCCATGGTTCACGGGATCGTGAAGCGCCACGGCGGCACCATCGCCATCGACAGCGAGCTGGGCCGCGGAACGACGTTCGTGCTGCGCTTTCCGGTCGACACGCCGACCGAGGCCGCGACCGTCTCCCTGCTGGACACCGCGCCCGCCCGGCTGCTGCGCGTCCTCGTGGTAGACGACGAACGTGCGGTGCGAGACCTGGTCAAGGAGTTCCTCTTGGCGGACGGCCACTCGGTGGAAACCGCGGCGAATGGGCGAGCGGCGCTGGAGAAGTTCGCCCCCGGCGCCTTCGACCTGGTCATCACCGACAGAGCCATGCCGGAGATGGGCGGGGACGAGTTGGCCGCCGCCCTCAAGGAACTGGCGCCGACCCAGCCCATTCTCATGCTGACCGGCTTCGGCGATCGGATGGCCGTGCGCGAGGAGAAACCCGCAGGCGTGGACCGGGTACTCGGGAAGCCGCCGACGTTGGCTGTCTTCAGAGCTGCGGTGGCGAGGCTGACGGAGCCTGAGGCGGGTGACTGAGGCGAGGGTGACGAGATACAATGTTCGTCGCCTTTACCAACCGGGTGTCCCGCGGGCACCCAGACTGGACCTCCCGATGAAGCTCCTGATAGTCATCTACGACAGCGGCATCGAAGAAGACATCGTCGCTCTAACCAAAGAACTGGCCCTGCCGGGCTGGACCAAAGCCTTCGGCGCCCAGGGGCACGGTGGTACGGGGACCAAGCTGGGCGACCCCATCTGGCCGGGGACGAACAACACCCTCTACGTCGGGTTGCCCGACGAGCGCGTCGCCGAGGTGTGCGCAGCGCTCGAGGCACTGAAGGCCACCTTCCGGCGGAACCCGGGCATCACGGTCTTTGTGCTGCCGTTGGAGGAGGGCACCACGTCGGCGGCGAACAATCGTCCACCGTCAGCGTCAAGCAACGGGAACGCGCAAGGGACCTGAACCTGGGGCGACAGCGTTCAAGAGCCGGCACGGCCTGACACGCCGGGCGTCCGGCTCCCGATATCGCGCCGGGCAATCCCGTGGCGGGTCGTTCTCCGCGCAGTCGCCTTCCGCCGCTTGGCACACACTCTCTGAGGAGTACGAATGGACGAGGATCGCCGAATCGGGCAGTTGCTTCTGGACAGTGGCGACGTCAACGAGACCGAACTGCAGAAAGGGCTATCCGCCCAGAGCAGCAACGGGCACTTGTTGGGCGAGCTGCTGGTCGAGCACGGCGCTTGCTCCCGGGAAGCGGTCCTCATGGCGCTGGCCGACCAGTTGAAGATACGCTACGTCGAGATTCGCGAACGCGACCTCGACGACTCGGTGATCGCCTTGGTCCGCCCCGACCTCGCTTTCCGCCACCAGGCGCTGCCGCTGTGCTTCGAGGGCGAGGCGCTGGTGGTCGCCCTGGCCAACCCGTTCAATTTCTCCGCGTTGGACGACATCCAGGTGGTCACCGGCCGGTCTGTCATCGCGGCGCTGGCCTCTCCCGACGATATCCGCCGCTTCGTCGAAGAGCGCTACATGCATCGCATGATGGAAGACGAGGCGGACGAGGACGTTCGGGTGCTCGAGGAGGCCGAGGAGGAGATCGGCGACCTCCAGCGTCTCGCCAAAGAGTCTGTCGTCATCAAGATTGTCAACATGATCCTGCGGCAGGCCGTGCAGGACCGGGCCAGCGACATTCACATCGAGCCCTTCGAGCGGGGGCTGCGGGTCCGCTACCGGGTAGATGGCGTGCTGCACGAGGTCGCTGCACCGCCCAAGCGGCTGCAGGCGGCGGTCGTCTCCCGCGTCAAAATCATGGCCGACCTGGACATCGCCGAGCGCCGGTTGCCTCAGGATGGCCGCATCAAGATCAGCGTGTCCGGCAAGGAAGTCGACCTCCGCGTCTCCACAGTCCCCACTGTCTACGGCGAGACAGTCGTCATGCGCCTCCTGGAGCGCTCCAGCGTGCTCTTCGGGTTGGAGCAGTTGGGCATGCCCGCGAAGGCGGAGGGGCCATGGAGCAAGCTCATCGCCATCCCCCACGGGATCCTCCTGGTCACGGGACCCACCGGCAGCGGCAAGAGCACGACCCTGTACGCTTCGCTGCGCAAGACTTACTCCACCGAGAAGAAGATCATCACCATCGAGGACCCGGTGGAAATCCGGATCGACGGCATCAACCAGATCCAGGTTCGACCGGAGATCGGGCTGACCTTCGCCTCCGGCTTGCGCCACATCGTCCGGCAGGACCCGGATGTTATCATGGTCGGCGAGATCCGCGACGGGGAGACGGCCGAGATCGCCATCCAGTCGGCGCTGACCGGTCACCTGGTGTTCAGCACCCTGCACACGAACAACTCCGCCGGGGCGGTGACCCGCCTGCTGGAAATGGGGGTAGAGCCCTACTTAGCGGCGTCGTCCATTGAGGGGGTCCTGGCGCAGCGCCTGGTTCGCGTGCTCTGCCCGACGTGTCGCCCGAAGGAGTTCCCGCCGCTAACTTACTCCGACAGCGGCGTCCCGCGCGGCGGGGCCACCCCGGTGGGCTGCGACCACTGCAAGTACACCGGCTACTACGGCCGAACCGGGGTTTACGAGTTGCTCGAGATGGACCAGCAGATCCGGGACATGATCGGCGAGCGGCGCGCCATGGGCGATATCGAGGAGTACTGCATGTCCAAAGGGATGGACACGCTGATTCAAGGCGGTCTCGCAAAAGTCAAAGAGGGGATCACCACCGTCGAAGAAGTCACCCGCGTCACCCGGGAAGAGGAAGGGCAAGCGATCCTGATGGACGACGACCTCGTCCGCGACCCGCAATTTGTGGCAACGTGACCAGTGACCGCCGACCGAACATGCCGACCTTTGACTACATCGCTATCGACACCACCGGCGCCCGCGTCACCGGCCGACTGACGGACACGGACGAGCAGGCGGCGACGCAACGGCTTCGGGAGAGCGGGAGCTTCCCCACGGCGATCCGCCTGGCGGGTGAGGGCCCGCTGAGCGCCCCGCGCTTGGCGACCAGAGTCAAGTCGGCCGATCTCACCATCTTCAGCCGTCAGTTGGCCAACCTCGTCAAGGGTGGGCTGCCGCTGCTGCGGGCGTTCTCAGCGCTCATCGAGCACACCGACAACCCGAACCTGCGCCAAGTCCTCACGGAGGTGCGCAGCGAGATCCAGAGCGGTACGACGCTCTCCGACGCGTTGGCCGGCCACCCGGGCGCGTTCCCGCCGCTATACGTGAACATGGTTCGGGCCGGGGAGGAGAGCGGCGACCTCCAGGGAGTCCTCGCATGGCTGGCCAGCCTGCTGGAGCGCGACAACATCCAGCGAAGCCAGATTCGATCTGCGCTCGCCTACCCGTTGCTGCTGCTCACTGTCGGTTCGGCAGCCGTCACCTGTCTGCTGATCTTCCTGATTCCGCGGTTTGTGGACATCTTCGCCGAGTTGGAACAGGCGCTGCCGCTGCCCACCCAAATCCTGCTGAATGTGTCGTCGGGGCTGGCGAAGTGGTGGTGGGCTATCGGCGGCGGAATCGCGCTGCTGTGGACGGCGGCCAAGCAGTACGTCGGCTCGCCTTCCGGGAGGCTGGCGTGGGACAGGTTCCGGTTGCGGCTGCCTCTCCTCGGCCCCCTCACCCGCAAGATTGTCGTCGCCCGGCTGAGCCGAACCCTGTCCACACTGCTGCGCGGCGGCGTCCCGATCCTGTCGGCCATGGAAGTCGTCCGCGAGGTGTTGGGGAACGAAGTGCTGGCCCGCGGCGTGGACGAAGTGCGACTCAAAGTCAAGGAGGGAGAGAGCATCGCCGGGCCGCTGGCGCAGGAAGGCGTGTTCCCCCCCCTGCTGACGCACATGATCGCCCTGGGCGAAGAGACCGGCGACCTGCCCGGCGTTTTGGATACCGTCGCCAACTCCTACGATGTCGAGGTCGAGAACGAGATGAAGGCGGTCATCTCGCTCATCGAGCCGCTGATTATCCTCGTCATGGGCACCCTCATCGCTTTCATCATCCTGGCGATGCTGTTGCCTATTTTCCAGATGAACGTGTTCCAGGCAGGATGAGAGGATTTTGGATCTGCGATTCTTGGATTTCGGATTTTTCGGGCTGGACACCTCGCGTTGCGTCGCACGCGCGTCAGACGGCCCGCCCCGGGGCCCCGCCAATCGCGAAGCGAGAATCGCAAATCGCAAATCGCAAATCCAGACAGAGAGGTGTTGCCATGAGGCGGAGACTGAGACGACGGAATGAGCGTGGTTTGACTCTGATCGAGTTGATGGTCGTGATGGCCATCCTGGTGATGCTGGCTGCGGTGATCACGACGCAGGTCGTGAAGCGCGTGGAAGACGCCAAGGTGGCTGTGGCCCATGCAGACATCCAGTCCATGGAGACCGCGCTGGACCTGTATCACGTGCACAATGGCACGTACCCGTCCAGCCAGCAGGGGCTGCAAGCGCTGGTCGAGAAGCCCACCTCCGAACCCGAAGCCAAGAACTGGGACGGCCCCTACCTGAAGAAGGGCGTCGTGCCCACCGACCCCTGGGACCGCGGCTACGTGTATACGGAGCCGGGCGAGCACAACACAGACAGCTTTGACCTTTACTCGTTGGGGCGCGACGGAGTCGAGGGCGGCGAAGGGAAAGACGCCGACATTGTCAACTGGGACACGTCACAGCGCTGACCGGCGCCTGCGGCCCCGGCGGGCCACCCTCGGCTTGACACTGATTGAGCTGATGGTGGTCATGGTGATCATGGTCCTGATGACCGGGGTCACCGCCCCGTCCATGGTGACTGCCTACCGCGAGGCGCGGATCCGCTCGGCCACCAGGCAGGTGCTCGCTCGCTTGAACTACGGGAGGTCTCGTGCCGTAACCTCCCGGACGACGACGCGCTTCAACGCGAGGCGGTCAGAAGACACCGGCAAGACACCAATCGCTGTCTGGGTGACGGTCCAGGAGGAAGGCGATCCGGACACCGCCTCGACAGCCCCGGCAGAGCCCTCGTTCGCGGAGGATAGCACTCCGTCCGGCCGCCTTCGGGAGCTGCCGGCTGGGGTGACGCTCGGCCTCCTCAAGCGAGAGAGCCAGGAGTCTGCGCTCTCCAACGTCGCCCCCGAACAGGAGACAGAAGGCGTTGACACCGTCACGTTTTGGCGCAACGGTCAGACCGAAGACGCCCGGCTCGTCCTGAGCGACCCGAAGGGCAAGAAGCGGTGCGTCCGCCTCGAAGCGCTCACCGGCCGGACGAGGCTGCTGACCGAAGAAGAGCTGGCGGACGATGCGCTGGTTCAGGAGTATCTGAGGGAATAGCCACCTTGGGTGGGCCATTCCGGATTTCGGATTTCGGGACTCAGCTTGTGCTTCCCGCCAACTATGCGCACTCCACTAACATCCGTTCCTCGACTCGGCCGCGCCAAGGGGTGTCGCGGCTTCACGCTGTTGGAGCTGCTGGTGGCGTTTGTGATCCTCTCCTTCGGCATCGTGGGGATACTCCGGGCTGTCTCGAGCGGGTTGCTGTCGGCCCGTGACGCCGGAGACTACACAACCGCCGCGACGCTGGCCGAGATGCAGTTGGCGCAGTTGCGCTGGGATGAGAACCTGCAAGCGGGAGGCGAGAGCGAAGGTGACTTCGGCGACCTCTACCCCCACTACAAGTGGACCGCCGTGATGGAGCCGGTCGAGCTGCCGGACGTGGCGGAGTCTGGTCTCCAGCGCGTTGAGTTGACTGTCGCCTGGGCGCACGGTCGTCGCGAGCACCACCTGACTGTGGAGACGTGCCTTCGCGAGGGTGACTTTGTATCCGCGTCTCAGGAGGCACCGCAGTGAGACGGCGGCGCCACCAGAACGCCGGCTTCACGCTCATCGAGTTGATGGTCGCCCTGGCGATCTTCGGGCTGCTGTTGACAGCAGTCTACGGCGCCTTCCGGGCGGCGCTGCGTGCCATGGGGCAGGTCGACGCCCAATCAGAGTCATCGCAACTGACGAGGGGGCTGCTGACGCAGGTGACCAGCGATCTGGCAAACCTGTACCCCCTTCAGCTCCCAGCGACCGAGGAGACGGCAGCCGCAGCCGAAGCTGCACCGGCATCCGAGGAGGACGCCCAGGCGGCGCCGCAAGAGCGGTCCGCGTTCCAGCAGGAGGACGCCAGAGACGACCGGAAGGGCGTTGACCTCGACACACTGTCCTTCGTCGCCGTCGCGTTGGACCCGGCGGCGACCCAATCCGCAAGCCTCGACTTGGCGGAGATCACCTATTACGTCGACACCGACGACACCACCCCCGAGAAGGGGTTGGTACGGACCGTGAATGCCCTGCCCGGGCTGGCCGCCGAACCGGTCGAGCCGACGGTGACGGAGATCTCGCCCGCCGTCGTCTCCCTGAACTTCCGCTTCTGGGACGAGACCAACAGCGAGTGGCTGGACGTGTGGGAGACCACCGACGCGCTTCCGCCGCTGATCGAGGTGACCCTCGGTCTCACCCAGGGAGACGGCAAGGAGCCGAAGTTGGTCCAGGCAATCCTCGAGCCACGCTCGGAAGGACTCCTGCCCCAGCTCACCGGGAAGAGCAGCAAGGCGGCTGCCACCGGTCAGGAAGCCGGGCAGCAGCAAGCGGGACAGCAGCCCGGCGAGTCCGGGCAGACGCCGCCTGCCTCTTCGTTCCAGTTACCGGGAGGGACCGGCGGCGGGCCGGCCTTGCCCGGCGGTCTCTCCCTGCCCAGCGCCCCTTCGTCGGGGACCGGCAGAAGCAGCAAGCGCCCATGAAGAATCGTTCTGGCAAACAGAAAGGGATCGCGCTGGTGGTGACCATCTGGGTGATGGTCATCCTGGCGGTGATGCTGCTGGGGTTCTCGTCGGTCGTGCGCACCGACGTGGCGCTATCCGGGAACTACGTGAACGACGCCGAGGCACTGCACTTGGCCGAGACGGGTGTTCGCCGAGCGCTCCTCCAGCTTGAGCGGCTGGAGACCCCGTACGTGAGCACCGACGAAGAGTGGGCGGCGATGGATTCGGACACCGACGAACTGACCCTCACGACCGGCCGCTACGAAGTTCGTATCTACGACGAGTCCGGCAAACTGAACCTGAATGTGGCCGACGAGAACATGCTCACCCAACTTCTCGGTGACCCATTGCTGGTCGATCCGCTCTTGGACTGGCGCGACGAGGATGCCGAGGTCCGGGAGCAAGGCGCCGAGGACGAGTACTACCTTGGTCTGACGCCCCCCTACTACTGCCGGAACGGCCAGTTCGAGACTCTGGCCGAACTGCTGCTGGTCAAGGGCTTCACCCGGGAGCTGTTCTACGGGCAGAACTACGCCACCGAGCAGCGGGCGGGGCTCAAGTCGCTGATGGACGCGGCGGGCGTGCAGGAGGAGCCGCAGAGCGACATCCCGAAGGGGCTGGTGGACCTGCTTACGCTCTACGGCTTGGACACGAATACCGATGCGCAGGGACAGCCGCGAGTCAACCTGCGCACCGCCTCGCAGGACGAGCTGAAAGAGCGCTTGGAGGACGTGCTGTCCGAGCAGGAGATCCAAGCGATTCTCAGCTACCGAGGCACCGGGGGCGGACAAGGAAATCAGCAATCGACGCAGCCCGCCGCCGGCACGGGACAGACCCCCGACGGCGGCGCGCTTCCCGGCACCGGAGGAGGCCTTCCCGGCACGGGTGGCCTGCCCGGCACCGGAGGCTTGCCCGGCTCTGGCAACCTGCCTGGCGCCAGCGGGGCCGCAGCCTCGTCGCGAAGCCGTCAAGCGCCAACCGGCGGCCTACCTAGCCTCCCCGGTCTCCAAGGCCAGACGGGACAGGGCCAAGCGGGCGCGGCGCCAGGAAGCACCGGCGCGGCGGGCCAGGGGGGCGCCGGCGGAGCCCAGGAGTCCACCAAGTTCCAGAAGCTCGGGGAGATCCTCAGCGTGCCTGGATTGGAGCGCGAGAAGGTTGCCCAGATCCTGGACCGAATAACCGTTACCGACGAAGCGACGACTCGGGGGCGGATCAACGTCAACACGGCACCCATAGAGGTGCTGATGTGTCTGCCGCTCATGACCGAGGAGACCGCCCAAGACCTCGTGTCGCACCGGGAGTCTGCCGGGCCGTTCACCCAGCTCGGCGACGTGCTTGCGGTCGAGTCCCTCACCAGCGCGATGTTCATGGAGCTGGCGGACTACTTGACGGTTCGCTCCTATGCGTTCCGGGTCGTGGCGGACGGGCTCATCACCGGCACCTCCATCCGCAGGCGGATCGAGTGCGTCGTCGTCGTGGAGGAACAGGCGGCCCAGCAAACCGGCGCCGAGACAGAGGGCGGCGCCGCGCAGTTGCCCGAGCAGCCCTCGGGGCAGACGCCAGGCCTGCCACTGGTGCCTCTCGCCGGCGCCGCCGGCACTCGGTCCCGACAGGCACCGATGGCGGGGGGTGCGCCGGGCAGCCCGCTGACGCCGCAATCGCCCCAGGCGCCCGCAGCAACGGAACAGCAACCGGCCGAGCCGCCGACGCGCACCGTCCGGATCGTGTATTGGCGCCAATGAGCGGCTGTGCGTGTCGCCCTTCAGCCCTGCGTGGGGCGCGTTGTGCTCCGCGCGAAGAGGAATCACAGATGAGCTTCGTCCGCAAACACTATCTGGGGATCGACCTCGGCGAGAGCGAGGTCAAGGCGGTGCTGCTCCGCAAGAGGACCCGAGGCTGGAGCGTCGAGGCGGTGTCCCGGTTCCCGGTGGCGACAGAGGACGCGGGGAGCCGAGCGGCCTCCTGGCAGGAGGCGCTCCGGCGGCTCGCCCGCAGCAACCAGCTTCGGGCGCCGATCACCACGGTGGGCATGCCGTCTCAGCAGTCGACGCTGAAGGTCATCGAGCTGCCGGCCACGGACCGCCGCGCTCTGGAGCAGCTCCTCCGATACGAAGCGCACCAGCATATCCCGTTCCGCGCCGACAACGCCGAGATCGACTTCGCAGTCCTGGGCGGCCGCGCGGCTACCGGTCGCCGCCCCACCGACGACACCCAGCGGGTGGCGCTGGCAGCCTGCGACAAGGGCGCCCTCAACACCTACCGCTCCGCACTGCGCACGGGCGGTCTGCGCCCCCGAGTGGTCGATGTGGGCCTGCTGGGCGCGGCGAACTGCTTCGCGTCCCGGCCGGCCGCGTTGGAGGTGTCTGAGCCCGACGGCGTCCTGATCGCGGACCTCGGCCGGGACCGGACACTCGCCGTCGTCCTGCAGCACGGGGCCTTCCATTCCTACCGAGTGGTGCCCTTCGGGGGGCGCGCCCTGACAGAGGCGCTCGCTGAGGATTTCGGAGTCTCCCCTGCGGAGGCCGAGGGGCTGAAGCACCGCCACGGCGTCACCCCACCCGCAGACCACGCGGCGAGCGGTGGCACCCCCCACACGAGCCAGTGGGTGGACCGCCTTGCCGCGGAACTGCAGGTGACCATCCAGGCGTACCGGGCTGACGCCCGGCCCGGACAGCTCAACCGGATCCTGCTCACCGGCGGCGGCGCCCTGGCAGAGGGACTGTCGGAGGCGCTCTCCCGCCGACTGCGGCTGGAGGTGTTCGTGCCGCCCCCCTGGGCCGGCTTCGAGGTCGGCAGCGGCGTGCCTACCGACGACGCTGCCCTGTTCGCCTGCGCCACCGGGCTGGCCCTGCGAGGCGACCGCGCACTCGTGGACGTGAATCTTACCGCTCAGCTCTCCCGGCAGGCGCGCGCCGCCCGCCAAGCGCGCACCCGGCGACTCGCCGCCGGAGCGGTTGCCGGAATCGCGCTGGTCGCGCTGGGAGCCCACTTCCAGGGCCAACTCCAAGCTCGGCGCGAGCAGTTGGCCTCCTTGGAGAGTGCGCTCCTTCAGTACCCCGCGGTGGCGGCGGACGTGGGCTCCGGCGACCAGACCCGCGCGCTGGAGATGGCGCGCCGCGCCGCCGAGGCGCGGTACAACGGGCGCCTGTGGCTCGAGCTGCTGCGGCAGCTCTCCGCCGATCTTCCGGAAGGCGTCTGGTTTGAGGAAGCGCACTTCGACGCCAACGGGACGGTCTCCATCCGCGGGTCGGCACAGACGAGCGCCCAAGCCACCAACGCGCTCTCCGCCGTCCGCCGAATCCCCGAATTCCACGATGCCCGGCTGACCTACGCCAACACGGTGGAGCGCGACAAGGTGCAGCTCACCCAGTTCCAGATTGTCTGTACTGTGGCCACAGAAGGGGGCGTTGCCTCGTGAGATTCTCCAGGCGCGAGCGGAAGATCGTCCTGGCCGGCGTGGGGGCTGCCGCTCTGGTCGGTCTGTTCCTCAAGTTCGTCGATCCGGCTTGGACCGAATGGAACCGGTTGCAGCAGGAGCTCACCGCGCAGCAGCGAGAACTCGACCGGCGCAAAGCGGCCACGAACCAGCCGGACTACACCGAGTTGGCGAGCCAGGTTCGCCCGCAGTTCGGAGCACTCCTGGACAGCGACAGCGAAGCCGCCCACGTGGGCGCGAAGATGCAGGCCATGGAGCGGATCTGCCAGATCAGCGGGCTCCAGATTGGCAGCTATCACCCCCTGGCCCCGTCCATTGCCGACGACCACTGGCGCCGGCATTCTGTGAAGGTGACGGTTGAAGGCAACGTGGCTGCGCTGACCGATGCGCTGTTCCGGATCAGCAACGACGCACAGATGCTCTTGGACGTCCAGCGCCTCGACATCCGGCACAAGTCCGATCGAGAGGCAGACCTGAGCTGCGACTTGTTGCTGGCGACCTATTCCTACAGCGAAGCGCCTTTGCGGCAGAAGCGGCGGCAGACCGCCGCGCCGCGACTGGGTGAATGAGGTAATCCGCCGCGCGGATGAGGTAACCCGAATGAAGTTCACGAAACGCGACCTCGGAGTGATTGGCGGGTTCGCCGTCGTGCTGGCTGTTGCGTGCTATGGGTACGTCAAGAAGCAGTCAACCCCCGCAACTGGGACAGCCCTCCGGGCGCGACCGACGACAGCCGGCGACGCCACTACTCCAGCCGCGGGCGCGGCAGCAGCAGACCGCGGCGCCCCGGAGGCCAAGCCGGTGGCACTGCCGGCGCGCGAGTACCAGGAGTTCGCCGTCGTCCCGGAGCGCAATCTGTTCAAGCCGCTGGTTCAGAACGACCAGAGAACGCCGCCGACTCCGTCGGTCCCACCGCCTCCCAAGGCGCCTCCCGCCGGGCCCCTCCCGCCAACAGGCGCGGCGCCGCCGCAAACCCCGGAGACCATCGCCGTCACCGGGTGCATCACGGTGGGAGACGTGCAGGTTGCCCTCGTGGAGAACGTCACGACCAAGGAGACCTTGATGGCGCGCGTGGGCACGGAGGCGTTCGGATACCACGTTGCCTCGGTTGACGAGACCGGGGCCGTCCTCCGCAAGGATGGTCAGGATCGGTACTTCGCCTTCGGCGAGAACAAGCCCGCCCAAAAGGCAGAGCCGAAGACGGAAGAGAAAAAGGACCAGCCCAGCCCTCCCGCCCCAACCACTCCCCCCCCAAGCACCGCCCCCCCTCCGCCCTCGGCCCCGGGCGGGTTCGACTTCCGCAACATGACTTCTGGGCAGCGCGACGAGTTCCGCCGGCAGTGGGAGGAGCGGCGCCGCAGCGGCGGCCGCGGTGGCTAGGCGGGACCCGTTCCACCCGGGGGAACCGCGTTCTCGAAGGAGCACACGAAGATGAAAGCAACACCGCTCATAGCACTGCTGATGGCCTGCTGCGTAGGGACTGCGCTGCCGCGAGCCTCCGCAGAGGAGCAAGCTGCGCCGGCCGCGGCGGCGGCTCCCGAGGCGCCCGCTGCCGCTGCGCCGGTGGTGCCGGCAGCGCCCGCTCCTGAAGGTCCTCGGCCTGAGGACGAGCCCGGCCGCGTTCAACAACGCGGCGACGAGACCTTGATCGATATGAGCTTCGACAAGGCCGACCTCGTCACCGTGCTGCGGATGCTCGGCCGGCTTGCGAAGGCCACCATCGCCATCGACGCCGAGTTGACAGGTCAGGTCACCATCGCGTCGACAGGGCGGATCCCGCTACGCGAAGCGTTCGAGATCGTCAATTCTGTGCTACAGGTCAAGGGCTACACCATGGTGGGCCGGCTTGGAGACGGTGTGATCAAAGTGCTCCCCGAGAAGGAAGCCGCAACCTCCGGCGTCACGGTGGCGACGGGCAAACGCGCGGAGGACATCCCCGAGCACGACACGTTCCTCACGCAGATCGTCCCGGTGGAGTTCATCGACGCGCAGCGGATTGCCCAGGAACTCAAGCCCCTGGTGGCCGCGGACACCGGTTCCCTGGTTGCCAGCAGCTCGACCAACCACCTGATCATCACCGACACTGCGAGCAATGTGAAACGCATTGTGAGCATCGTGAGCGAACTGGACAAGGACCAGGCCAACGTCCTGAGTGTGGAGGTGATCAAGCTCCAGTACGCTGACGCGCAGAGCACGGCGACCCTCCTCACCCAACTCTTTGAGCAACCACGGACCGGACAAGTCCGACTCGATCCCAACCAGCGAGGCGGAGGTAGTCCTCCCGGCGTCCCTCCCGGCGTCCCAGGCAGGGCGTCACCCACCGTGCCGGGGCTGATGCAGGCGAAAGAGGAGTTCAAGATCCAGGCCGACCAGCGGACGAACTCGATCATTGCCTCGGCCTCGAAAGAGCGGATCGAGCAGATCCAGCAGATCGTCAAAGCCATCGATGTGAATCTCGAACCGGACGTCAGAGTCCAGGTCTTCGAGCTGAAGTTCGCCGATGCCTCAACCGTCGCCCAGGAGATCAACCAGATCCTGGAGCAGCCGCAGGGGGGCGCGACCAGCAGCCGCTTCCAGTTCCCCTGGAGTCGATCGTACGACTCCGGCCGCAACCAGACGCGGGTTCAGGGGCTGACGGGGCTGAAAGAGAACATCATCGTCCCCGATGTGCGCAACAACGCGCTGGTTGCCACGGGCACGCCCGAGAACCTCCTCCAGGTCGGCGAGTTGGTCGCGAAGCTCGACGTGAACGCGCCGCTCACGGACATGATGCGGATCTATCCGCTGGAGAACGCCAATGCCGAGGATGTCGAGAACACGCTGGAGCGCGCCTTCGGGGGGCAGAATCGGTCGCGCGGGTTCTTCAGCTTCCTGTTCGGCAGAAGTAGCGGGCAGTCCGGAGCGGCGTTGGACATTCTACAGGACATCAGCGTGGAGAGCGACGAGGCGACCAACTCGCTGGTCGTGACCGCTCCCCCGCAGGCGCACACTCTGGTGGAGGAGATGGTCCGCCAACTGGACAAGCCCAAGCAGCAGGTGTTCATCGAGGTCGCGATCGTTGATGTCACGTTGGACAACACCACCCGGTTAGGCGTTGAATGGTCCTGGAAGACCGAAGGACAGCCGCAGGACACCATTGGCACCGACTTCCAGATCAAGAACTCGCAGGACTTCGCGGAGGGCATGCGCTACACCGTGGTCGGCAAGGAGCTGAACGCGGTGCTGGATGCCCTGATGGAGAAGCACGACGTGCGCGTGCTGTCGACGCCCCACGTCACCACCACCGACAACGTCCGGGCGACGGTGGAGATTGGCACTCGCTACCCGTACGTGAAGAGCATCTCGCAGAACGCCACCGGGCAGATCCCCGTCTTCGACTGGTATGACATCACCGTCAACCTGCAGGTCACCCCCCGGATCAAGACCTCCCTCGGCGCTGACGACGACGACGCTGGTGAGAACAAACGGGCGGACCGGTACATCCAAATGCAGATCCAGCAGAGCTTGGCTGAGCTTCAAGGTCAGGTGCAGCAGTTGGGCTTCACCAGCCCCATCGTCGGATCCCGGACGGCGAACACCACAGTGTCCGTAGCAGACGGGCAGACCATCGTCATCGGCGGGATGATCCGTGAGTCCACAAACAAGGTCCACAAGAAGGTCCCGTTCCTGGGCGACTTGCCGATAGTCGGCTCCCTGTTCCGCAGCACCGACGACAAGGTGAGTAACACGGAGTTGCTGGTCTTCCTGACGCCGCATGTCCTGAAGAACGACCGGGATATCCAAGCACTGACCGACCAGGCGCGCACGCGCACCTCCACGCTGGGGAAACACGGGACCCTCACCGACGCCGACGTGAAGGTCGGCAATGCGGTAGCCGGCACGGACGCGACTCTCCCGACGCCGGCTCCGCAGCCGCAACCAGCAAAGCCCGCAGGCGAGTGAGGGCCGAGCAATACGGTCTACTGACGCGCGAAGGGCGCCGGCATGATGCCGGCGCCCTTTTCACTGGTCCTCTCCGGGGCCCGGCGGTCAGCCCTTCCCGCCGGTCATGCCTTCCACCTCGCGTTGGCTGATCTGCCCGACCAGGGGCCGCCCGTCGAGGAACCGCAGGATTTCGTCGACGGCGAACCGCCCCAGCAGCTTGCGCCCGTTCGCCACCGCGCCGGCAATGTGCGGCGTCAGGAGGCAGTTGGGCAGCGAGTAGAATGGACTGCCCTCGGCGGGCGGCTCGGGGTAGGTCACGTCGAGACAGGCGCAGAGCCGGCCCGTCTGCAACTCCTCAATCAGCGCGGCTTCGTCCACCGTCGCACCCCGCCCCGTGTTGAGGAACACCGCGCCGTCGGGCATGCTCTGGAACAGCTCCCGGGTGAACAGCCCCACGGTCTTCTCGGTCCACGGGACGCAGTTGTGGATCACCGTCGAGGTGGCACACAACTCCTCCAGAGAAACGCGGGTGACGCCGTGCTCCTTCAGGACGGACTCGTCCACGAAGGGATCGCTCACCACCACGTCCAGCCCGTTGAACGACTCCAGCAGCCTGGCGAGATGCCGCCCGACGCGCCCAAATCCGGCGATGCCGACGCGCAGGTTGCACAACTCCCGCGAGTTGTGGGTTCCACGCGCCTCGCGCCAGGGCACGCCGGCGTGGAGGTCCCGGTTCACGGCGACGACCTGCTTGAGCGCCATAACCGTCATCCCCAGCGCGAACTCGGCGACGCCTCTGGCAAGCACGTCGTTGGCGGTGCTCATCAGGACGCCGCGGTCAAACACCGCCGGTGTCGCCATCGTCGCCATGCTGCCCGCCGAGTGGACCCACAGCTTCAGGTCGGGCGCCGGCGACAGCACGGCTTCCGTGAGTGCGCCGGTGCCCCAGCCGGTGAGGACCACCTGCGCCCCCGCCATCACCTCCGCGGCTTCCACGGCGTCCCACTTGGACGACTGCACGTAGGCGACTTGACAGCAGCGCTCCAGTCGCGCCCAGTCAGTTGGCTCAAAGCAATCTTCTCGGGTCTTGGGTGGGGCGACGACGGCAATTTGAACATAGTCAGTGGACGTCATTTCCGGTCTCCTTCGAAAATGCGCACTCATTCCGAGGCGCGCGCGTCAGCAAGCGCGCTCCCGGAAGCGACAGGACAAGCCACACGGGGGGCGCGCTTGCTGACGCGCGCGCCTCGGAATGGTGGGCGTTTTCACTTGCCGGGGTGTTCAAGCGAAACGCGAACATGGGCGATTCCTATGAGAATGTAGCGCGAGATGGCATCTCGCGCGCGAACTCGCCGAGTTCGACGCGACTTGCCAAGTCGCGCTACGTTTTCCCTCGTCGGGGTGCAGCCGAAGCTGCCTGAATGATTCCTGCCTACCCTCCCTCTTCCAACATCCTCGCCAACAGCCCGCCGGTGGGTTCCGTCTGAGTCGCTTCAGGCGGGGGCGCCGCGGCCCCGCTGGAGGCGGGCCGGGCGCGGCCGCTGTTGACGAACCACTGCAGCTCCGAAATGGTCTCGCGGGCGGTGTGCGCCAGGGGCACCGTCTGCCCGGCGCAGGCGAGAATATCGTCGGTGAGGAGGTCGCGGCTCTGGGCGACGGCGCGGAAGTTCGCGTCCTTCACCGCCTGCTCGATCTCGGCGCCGCTGAAGTCCCGGGTGTGCTCGGCCAAGCGTGGAAGGTCGAAGTGGCTCAGCGGCAGCGGCGTCTTCTTCGGCAGGTGCACCTCGAAGATCTCCTGCCGTTCCTGCGCGGTGGGGAGGTCCACGAAGAAGATCTCGTCGAAGCGGCCCTTGCGCAGCAGTTCCGGGCAAGTCTTCGCCAGGGTGCGGATGTTGTTGGCGGTCGCCGCGATGAACACCGGCGCCGTCTTCTCCTGCCTCCACGTCAGGAACCTGCCGAAGACCCGCGCGGTGACGCCCGAGTCCAACTCGCCGGAGGCGCCCACACCGGCGAAGCCCTTCTCGATCTCGTCCACCCACAGGACGCACGGCGCCATGGACTCGCTCATCCGGATCATGTCCCGCATGATCGCCTCCGACCCGCCCACGATGCCGGTGAACAGCGCGCCCACGTCGAGGCGCAACAGCGGCTGGCGCCACAGGCGCGCCACCGCCTTCGCCGCCAGGCTCTTGCCCGTGCCGGCGATCCCGCACAGCAACACGCCCTTGGGGCTTTCCAGCCCCTGCTGCCGGGCCCGGTCGCTGAAGGCGACCGAGCGCTCCTGCAGCCATTTCTTCAGCAGGTCCAGCCCGCCGATGTCCTTCAGCGTTTCCGTCGCCGTGTAGAACTCCAGCACCTCGGTCCGGCGCACGATCTGCTTCTTCTCCTCCAGCACCTCGTCAATGGCCCGCTCGTCCAAGGCTTTGCCGTAGCGCACCCGCGCCTTCCGCAGCGCCTGGGCGATGTTGGTCAGCGTCAGCCCCTGGCACGCTTTCACCAGCGCCTCCTTGCTCCCCTCCTCCATGTGCGCCGAGGCCAACACGGACCCCATTTCACCCTTGATCTCCTCGTACCCGGGCAGGGCGAACTCCAGCAACTGCACGTCCTTGGTCAGTTTGTCCGGCACGTTCAGGCGCGGGGAAAGGATCACCGCCGTTTTCGGGCACGTCCGCAGGGCCCGGACCACGTTGCGAAGCTGCCGCGCCACCGCCGGGTCGCTCAGGTAGTCGTCCAGGTCTCTCAGCACGAACACCGCCGGCTGCTCCGCCGGCGCCCGCAACACCTCCGCTAACGCCGCCAGCGGGTCGTTGCGCGCGGTCCCCCCGGCGCGTAGCCCTGCACGAAGTCCCACACCCGCTCCTCGCTGATTCGATACACCATCCATTTGCGGCTCTGCATCCTGGACACCTCGTGAAACGGCACTTCGCTCACTCCTGTCTTCCTCAACTCTAATTCCGGTCTGCAGAGGTGTAACGGAGGTCTTGTCAGAAACTGTAACGGATGTCCTGTCATCATACACGGTCAGCGCGCACCCGTAGGATAAAGCTCCTCGCGCCTTGCGGGCGCGCGCTTTGTCGCCCTTGCCCTTGACCCTGCGCCGAAGCAGCGACAAAGCTGGAGCTTTATCCTACGACAGACCGCCGCTACTCACCACTCACCACCTCGCGACAGGTCAGAGACCCATCCTACGAAATCGCCCCGAAACTGACCGCGCCGCGTCGGTCAGCGCGCACCCGTAGGACAGGTTGCCAAACCTGTCGCGTTGACAGGTCAGCGACCTATCCTACCGAGGCAAAGAGGGAAGGACCTAAAGAGGTAAGGAAGTTACCGGAAGGTCTTGGGCGCAACGAAAACCCCTGCCGGCGAGCCTGAGGTCGGGGACGAAGTCGCGGCGGTAGGCGCAGCGCAACCAGCCGAGGGTGCAGTCGACGAACCACGAGCCGCCCCGCAACACCCGCCCAGTACCGAACTCCGGGCCGCGCGGGTTCTGTTCGGGAACCCCCGGGGTTCCAGGCGACCGCTTGTAGTAGCCGTCGTCATACCAGTCCGCGCACCACTCCCAGACGTTGCCGATCAGGTCGTGGCAGCCGTAGGGGCTGACGCCTTGCGGGTGACTGCCCACCGGCGCGGTCGTATCCGACCACTGGCACTTGTGCTGGTAGTCGCAGTGGGCGGCCTGGCCGTTCCACTGATTCCCCCACGGCCAGATCCGCCCATCCGTTCCCCGCGCCGCCTTCTCCCACTGCGCCTCCGTCGGCAGCTTCTTCCCCGCCCACTCGCTGTACGCCGCGGAGTCGTGCCAGGTCCCGTCGACGACGGGATGAGCGTCCTGGCAGAACGCACGGTACTGCCCTACAGTCACCGGACAGACATCCGTGTAGTAGGCGTCCAAGCGCACGCGGTGCTGAGGTTTCTCAGCGCTTGAGGCGTTGGAGTCAGCGTCCGTGCTGCCCATGAGGAACTCCCCCGCCGGCACGAGCGCCATCTCGGCGTTGTCCTTGAGCCAGCGAATGCGCCGCGGCAGGCCGGAGGCTTCGTCGAAGCCTTCGCCCACCGGCTCGGCGCCCTCCGGCAGGACGCCGTAGCGCCACTGGTCTCCCACCGCCACAATCACCGGCGAGCGGTCGGCGTCCTCGCGAATGAGAGTGGGGGCGCGATCGGTTCGGTTGTCAGATAGCATCAGCTTGCCTCCGGCGAAACGGGACGCGCACGAACGGCGTCCGTTCGAGGACGAACGCGGAGCAACGCGGAAACGGCTATGTCTCGGGCACCCATGACAGGGCTGCCTGGCTCCTCGGCTCGTGGGCGATTGTACCGCCTCGCGGTGCCTCTCGAAAGTCGGGCGGAGTTATTGACACGTTCCCGCTCGGCGCGGAGGGATGGCGAGGGCGGCGGCGAATGCATTGGGGGGCGCTTCGCAAGACGGACCTGATCGGAAAGGGAGTTCGGAGATGATCACCAGCCTGTGCCTTTCCCTCTGCCTGGCGGCCGGTGCCGGCCGAGCCGAGCCGGTGGGCCGTGTCACCAACGGCAGCTTCGAGGAAGTCGGCCCCCTTGGCGTTCCGCTGGACTGGAGTGCGGTACTCGGCGACGTGGCCAATCGAGCCGAAGTGTGCGAGGAGGCGCGCACCGGGAGGTATTCGCTGCGTCTTCTGCGCGCCGTTGACAAGGGCGAGGTCGGCTTCAACCGCGCGTGGACGGCGAACAACGGCCAGCAGGCGAAGATGCTCTCGCAGTTGAAGGGCGGTCTCGTCTTCCGCTACAAGGCGGTGGCCAGCCGCGGCTCGCACCTGATGTTCTACGCGATCCCCATGAACGAGACTCCGCTGGAGGGTACTGGCGCGCAGCGGGCCACGTTTGAGGTCCCCGCCGAGCACGTTGGCGACGGCCAGTGGCACAAGGCGGTGCTGGCGTACGACTTCACCGACAACAAGCAAGTGAAATGGGTCCACGTGTCCGGCCGCCTGGTCGGCGGGACGGGCGAGATGCTGGTGGATGACGTCGAGTACCTCGACTCCGTCGGGCCGCTCCCGAAGATTCTGCGGACCGACTTGCGCGAGTCTGCCGGTGGAACCCTCACGCTCACCGCCCGCTTCGAGAACGCCGGCGACGCAGCGGGCGACCTCGACTTGGCACTGGAACTGCCGGAAGGGCTGTCGATTCGCGGCGACGCGCCTTCGGCGCTGGCTGACCTCGAGGTCAAGGGCCGCCGGAACGTGGCATGGCAGCTTGGCGGAAACCGTGACGCCGTCGGGAGCGTCCGCCTGATCGCCCGCGCGGGAGACAACGAGGTGATTAGCCGACTCCCGCTCCGCCCCGAGCTGACGGCAACGGCCCTGAAGCCCGATAGCCTGCTCCTGTCTCGCTTTCACGCGACCAACGTCACCTGCATTCTCGAGAACACCGGGCACGCAAACCTGCACAGTGTCGCGGTGGCGCTGACCCTCGATCCGGCGCTTGGCGTCGACGGCGGCGGCGCCCCCAACCGAGCAGTCGACCTCATTGCGCCCGGTGCCACGGCGACCGTGAGCTGGCCCGTCAAGGCACTGGCGGAGTCGGCCGGCGCGGCACTCTCGGCGCAAGTCTCGGCCGAGGGCTGCCCTCTCCAGACAACGACCAACGAGATCGTCGTGACTGCCGCCGAAGGGGAGGGGGAGCCATGGCCGGCCCCGGCCGGCAAGGCGACCGCGGCCGTTGTCAAGGCGGGGGCGGTCCTGGAGAACGCTCGCCTGCGCGCCGAGTTCCCGCGCAGCTCCGCCGGCTTCGGGGCGTGCCGCCTGTTCGCAAAGACTGGCGACGACTGGCGCCAAGTGGGTGTCGTCACGCGGCTGGGGAAGGCGGTCTACCTGACCAACAAGGGGGAGCGCCAGGTGCTGTTGTTCGGCGGCGCCGGCAAGTTGGCGAACGAGGCAGGGAAGTCCGAGCTGACGTTGACCTCGCGCCTGCGGGATGCCGACGGAGCCACGTGGGACTTGGTCCAGACGTGGACGGTGACCGAGGAGGCGGATACCTTCGCGGTCTCAACGCGGCTGCACGTGAACCGGCCGCGCAAGCTGACCGCCTTCGAGACGCTCCTGCTGTACGCTGGCGCCGGTTCGTTCGGCGACGCGAAGAGCGACGCCCTGTTCCCCGGGCTGGAGTGGCTGGTCAACGAGGAGGTAAGCTCCAACGACCTGGACTTCGCCCCCGCTCACCCTGACCGCGTGCGCTATGTACCCCACGTCAACAAGATCACCATTCCGCTCATGAGCGTCCACGAGGGCAGCACTACCGTGGGACTGCTGTGGGACGCCTACCAAAAGTGGGACGGCCGCAACGACCGCCCCGGCGCTGTCTTCTGCTCGCCCGACTATAAGGAGGGTCGCGTCGGTCATCTCATGGGGTTCGTCTTGCCCACCTGCCCCAACTGGTTGGACGAGAACACGCGGGAAGCGGCACGCCCCTACGAGTTCGTTCCCAAGGGAGCCCTGACCATCGACGCGCACGTGTACTTGGACGGCTCCGCCCGGGACTCGCTGTCGGCGATGGACCGTTGGTTTGCACTATACGGCGTCCCGGACCCCCTGACCCCGCCCCGCGGCACCTGGCAGAAGGAGATCGACTTCAGCGCGCGCGCCTATCTCGAGTCGCTGTGGGTGCCGGAGAAGAAGGGCTGGTACAGCAGCCGCGGCGGGCCAAAGGTCATGGAGAGCATCGCGCCCCACGGGCCCTACCTGTATGACGTGCTGATGGCGGAACGCCTGACCGCCGACGCGCAGTTGGAGGGCCGCCTGCGCCGACTCGCCGAGGAAGTCCAGGCAACCGGGGCGGCGCCGGCGATTGAGGACTACGGGATCACCTATGGGGACCCCGTGGCCTCCCTGGACGGCGCCGCGGCTGCGGTCGCCGGTCTGCTGGCCTCGCAGCGCGAAGACGGCTCGTGGCGGTTCGACGCCAAGACGCCCCGAGTCGGTGTGTTCGAGGGGATGGACTACACACTTCTCGGCACCCACGAAGCTGCCGAGGTGGGCACCTGCGCCCAGACGGCCTATACCGTGCTGCGGTTCGCTCGCGTCACCGGCGACGCGCAGGCGCTCGCGGGCGGCGAGAAGGCCCTGGCGTTCATGGACCGATTCCCTGTGCCCCGGGCAGCGCAGGTCTGGGAGGTGCCCGTGCACACCCCCGATCTCCTCGCCGCCGCCGATGCCTGCGAGGCGTACCTGACAGGCTATGAATGCACCGGAAACGGAGTGTACCTCGCCAGTGCCGTTAAGTGGGCCCGAGCCGGCCTGCCGTTCCTGTACATGTGGGACACCCCGGAGTACCCCTTCCTGCGGTACGCGTCGATTCCCGTCTTCGGCGCCACCTGGCTCGAGGGGAGCTGGATCGGTCGGCCGGTGCAGTGGAACGGCCTGCGGCATGCCTATGCGTTGCTCCGCCTGGCCGAGTATGACCCCAGCTTCCCCTGGGAGGAGGTTGCCCGTGGGCTTACCGTGAGCGCGCTGTTCCAGCAGTCCACCAACGCCAGCGATATCGCCCTGTGGCCCGACAACATCAGCGCCCTGAACGCAGAGAAGTGCGGCTGGATCTTCGCCCCCCACCAGATCCTGCGGAACGTGTACCGGCTTCTCGGCAGCGACCAGGACCCGTGGACGCGGACGGCGGTTGTCGGCGAGGGGAAGGTCCGGCTGACTTCCCGCGGCGTGCTGAACTCCGTGACGGTCACCGACGACACCGTGGCGCTCAGCATTCGCCCACCGACCAAGGAATCGTGCTGGCTGCTCGTGGCCGGCACGGCTCAGCCCAAGTCGATTCGGCTCAATGGCAGCCTGCTAACGCAGACCGACCCGCCGGGGCTGCCGGACCACCCCTGCTATCGCTACGACCCCGCCCACGGCGCCCTGCTGATCCGGTTGCCGGCGGGTCAGGAGGCGAAGCTCCTGCTCACGGGAGTGGAGCCACTTGCCGTCCCCTACCTCCCCGAGCAGGTAACGGAGATTCGCTTTGGGCCCTGGGAATCCACCCAAGGGTGGGTGAGCCAGCACGACCTGACCCCCTTGCGCGTGGAAGGCAGCAAGCTGGTGACCGAGGTCACTGGCGGGGACCCGTACCTGGTGCGGCCGTTCGTGGCAGTCAAGGGCGCCGAGGCGGATGTGATCGAGATCACCATGCAGGCGGCCGGTGGGAGCGGCGGCCAGTTCTACTGGACGACGACCGCCTCGCCAGGCTTCGCCGAAGACAAGGTGCTGCTCTTTCCCCTGGTCCCCGGCGACCGAATGCAGACCTACCGGGTGCACGTCGGCACGCACCCGCTCTGGCGCGATCAGCAGATTACGTCCATTCGCCTCGACCCCGGCAACGGCGCCGCCCAGGGCCGTGTTGAGATCGAGCACGTCACGCTACTCAAGCTGGGCGAGTGACGGGTGTCCAGGCACTGTCTGCGCGGGGGCGTTTCGACGATCGGCGCGCGTATGGCTCGCCGCACGGGCCGTGCCGAAGGGGCGCAACAGAACGGCAATTCAGCCTTCGCGCGACGGCAGCGCAGACGTTTAGGAATCGCACAACTCGGCAATAACTACCCTTGATTCAGAGGGTGGGCCTACTTGCCCACTGAGCGTTTTCTTTCGCTCAGACGGATGTGCAAATGCCGAGAAGTGAGCGACAATCCAGCCCGGGGAGGGCAGCAACTCGCGGCTTCACGCTGGTGGAGTTGCTGGTCGTCTTGTCCATCATCGGCGTGCTGGCTTCGATCATCTTCCCGGTGCTCGCCCGGGCGAAAGACCGCGCGTACCTGACCCAATGCACCTCCAACGCCCGCCAGATCGGGATTGCGGTCAAGCTCTACATGCAGGACTACGACGACTACTTCCCCTACGCCCGAACCGTCGACAGCGGCGGGTCGCTGGCGGAGGCACCGACGTTGAAGACGGTGCTGGAATCGTATGTAGAGAACAGCCAGATCTGGCAGTGCCCGAGCTGGCTCGCAGAGCATGGCGCCTTGCTGGCACCCAGCCGCTCGATGTGGCGCTCCTACGACTCCACCTACGGGTACAACGCCTTCCCGGACTGGCCGGACTCGCTGTGCGGCAAGTCGCTCAGCGCGGTCCCCAACCCCGCCGCGGTCCCGGAGGTATGGTGCGCCTCGGGCAGCGCACACTCGGGCATCAACGCCGAGGAGTGGGCCGCGGGAGCCTCCGGTGCTGTCAACGTCTGCTATGTCGATGGGCATGTGAAGCTCTATCGGGGCACCCTGGTCGAGTTCACCAACCAGGTTCGCCAGAAGACAGGCAAGTGAGGCCAGTGCTGCCGGCTGCGCGTCGCCGAACTCTGGGACTACGGGCCGCGACGCCGATTGCTTGGTTACTGGTCGGCTCGCTTGCCGGGTGTCGTTCTGCGTCCCCCCCCTCCCCTGCCGCCCCAATACTGCCGCCGCCGCAAGAGAAGGGCAACTCTGCGTTCAAGGGGCAGCCTTCCGCAGTAGAGCAGCCGTCTCCCGCGGGCGAGCCGCAGTTGATCGTAATACCACCCGAGGGGGGCGAGCTGTACGGCCCGGTCTGGTCACCGGCGAGCGATCAGGTGGCGTTCTGCTCCTTCGTGGACGATCCCGCACACTCGGTTGCCCACGCCTCCGTAAGCCTCTACACGCCCAAGGAGCGCAAGCTGCTTGCACTGCTGACGCGTACCGGCGAACCGAAGACGTTCCACCGGGTTGAGTACGTCGCCTGGTCGCCAACCGGCGACCGGTTGGTCGTGAGCGAGTTGGTCGGGCTGTACGAGAGCGAGGGCGACTTGGTCGGCTGGGTCATGCCCGCCTCGGGGAGGAAACCGCTCGAACTGCCCGGCGACACGGAAGTGCCCGCTTGGTCTCCCGACGGGAAGCAGTTGGCGCGGCTCCGCCTCGATCAGACCGGCGAGGAGCCTCGCCACTACCTCGACGTGGTGCCCGCGGACGCCCGCTCAGAGGACCAGTCTCACCTCGTGGTCCGGCCGGGCGAGTTCGAGTTCATCGACGACCTCGCGTGGAGTCCGGATGGGCGCGAGCTCCTCTGCCTCGCCTCCCGCAAGACCAGGGCCGTTGTCGCGCTCGCCGACATCGGGGACGGGCCGGCCGAGCCTCGTATCGTTGCGGATCTCGGTCAGAACTTCGGCTTCGGCACCCGAATCGTTTGGAGCAGCGATGGGAAGCGCGCCATCCTCGCCGACAACACCGAGTTGCTGTTCATAGACGTCCGCTCCGAAAAGGTGGAGCGCCGGCAGTTCCCCGGCGAAGTCGTAGGCTATTCGGCCGATGCCGAGGTAACGGCGTTCCTGGTTGAGGACCGCCTGAACGTCGTCCTCCGCGGCAACGAGAGCCCGCAGATGCTGCTGGAACTGGACAACGTCGAGGACAAACCTGTCGACGTTGCCTTTGCCCCGGATCTCTCCAAGCTGGTCATCTGCGCGGACGGCAAGCTCTGGCTCCACGAGTTCGCCAAGGGATAGGGACTGGCCGCCGCTGGCGGACCCCTGCGGATTCAGATTTCAGCTTCCGGATTGCAGACCGGAGGACCGTCGCCAGAGGGGAGAGAGGCGGCGGTCTGTCCTTCCGCGCGGGTCATTGGGCGAGTCCGGAGTGCGACCCCTTCCCCCGCCTTGCAGACCTGAGTCGCACCGACTCTCCGGAGAGAACGCAAGCAATCCCGATGCCAGGGCTGGCCGGGGAACACTGTAGCATGGTGGTCTTCCCAGCATGATTGCGTTAGAATTGGCGACGTGCGCAAGGCATGGTGAGCCGCCAAGCGCCGCCCGCAGACTGCTCGTGCAGGGAGAGAGCACGTGAAGATCAAGTTCTGGGGAGTGCGTGGATCGCTGCCAGTCCCCGGTCCAGACACCGTGCGCTACGGAGGCAACACCTCCTGCGTCGAGGTGCGTTCCGGCGACGAGGTGCTCATCATCGACGGTGGCTCGGGGCTGAGGGGGCTCGGCGAGGCGCTCATGGCGGAATGCGCAGCGAAGGGCGGCGCCCCGCTTGTCTGCCACATGCTCTTCGGGCACGCGCACTGGGACCACATCCAGGGGTTCCCCTTCTTCGTCCCCGGGTACGTCGCCGGGAATATCATCCACCTCTACACCGCCGAGGGTCACACCCGCCGCTTGGACGAAGTCCTGAAGGGACAGCAGGAGTTCACCTACTTCCCGGTCCGGTTCTCGGATATGTCGGCGACAATCGTTCCCCACGACATTGGCAGCGCTCCCCTCCAAATCGGTGAGTTGGTCGTGCTCAACACACCACTGAACCATCCGGGCGGGTGCTTGGGATACCGGTTCCAGGAGGGGGAGCGCGCGGCGGTCTACCTCTGCGATCACGAGCCCCATCTGCGCGTGCTGCAGTCCCCCCAAGTCCGGCTGCGCCTGGCCGACGAGGGAACCTCCCTGCAGCAGGCCCGCAAACGCGCGGAAGCAGATGATCGGCGCATCGTCGACTTCGCCCGTGGCGCAGAGCTGATGATCGCCGACGCCGCCTACACCGAAGAAGAGTACCCGGCGAAAGTCGGCTACGGACACTCAACCATCGACGAGGTCATCGACCGGGCGATGCGTGCCAACGTGAAGACTGTCGCCCTCACCCACCACGACATGTCCCACTCAGATGAGAAGTTAGACCGCCTCGGCGAACGGGCGCAACAACTCCTCGACCAGGCCGGTGCCGAGACCAAGTGCGTAGTGGCGCACGAGGGGCTTGAGATCGAGCTGTAGGGCCGACCCGCGGGATTGGGTGACGGGTGACGGGTGACTGGTGACTGGTGACTCATCACTGCCAACTGCCCGGCGATTCCACGCCCCGCGTGCGTTCACCGTGCCACTCTCCGGTACACCCGCTCCAGCGTGTCTGTGACCAAGTCCCAGTCGTATGCCTGCTGCGCCCTCAGCCGCGCCAATCGGCCGTAGCGGGCCACCACATCGGGCCGGTCGAGCAGGAACTGCAACTGGCGCTTCAGGTCGGACAGGTCGTTTTCGGAGTAGGCTCTACCCGCTTCACCGAGGGTCTCTCGGTTCTCCGCGATGCCGTTCACCAGAGCGCAGCAGCCTTGCCCCATGGCAGTCAGCAACGCCGGCGAGGTGCCCTCCAGACCCGACGCTGTCACGTAGAGATAGGCGCTAGCAAACAAGTGGAGCGCCTCGTCACCGTAGACGTAGCCGAGGAAGCAGACCCGTGGGTCACGGTTCCGTTTGAGGGCAGCCACGTAGTCCCTGCTGAAAGGGTCGTCACCGACGATTGCCAACTGGAGGTCGGTCTCCACAGCCTCGAAGGCCGCCACAAGCTGGTGGACGTTCTTCTCTGGCGTCAGCCGGCCCACGAACAGCACGTAGCCTCTTGGTCGCAGCCCGAACCTGTCCAGCGGAGAGGGACCTCGCGGAGCGTCGGTGAAGGTGCCGTAAGGAGCGTACTCGCCCGGCCGGCCGTAGCGGCTCGCATAGTAGTCCGAGACCACCTGCGAATCGACAATCAGCTCGCCCGCAAGCGAAGCGGCGAGCCGCTCGCACAGCCGCATGTACGCCTTTGCGCCCGTGCCCCACTTCGCCCGCCGCCACTCCATGCCGTCGACCGAGACGACACACGGCACCCGGGCCGCTCGCAGGAGCGCCAGCAGCGGCGCGTTCCCCACAATGTACACATGCGCGACGTTGGGTCGCTCCCGGACGCATTTTGCGACAGCCAGCGCCGTCTGGGTGAGGGTGGCCAAGTGCTTGGTGCGAACCGACGGGTTGTAGCGCAGGTGCACGCCCCGGTGCTGCGCCGGAGCCGTCCCACCGAGAGGGCGCGGGCAGAACACCTCCACCCGGTGTCCGCGCCGGGCGAGGCGCGTCGCCGTCTCCTCGACGCACGTCTCGAAGCCGCCGTATCGAGCCGGGATACCGTAGGTGCCACAGATCGCGATCCGCAACGGGCGATCCATCAGTACCCCCATTCGTGCAGGTAGCCTCTGAGCGCTTCACGCCACGGTCGCAGCAGCGGGAGACCGGCTCTGGCCAACTCGGTGGTGAGCAGCACCTCGGAGTCGGGTCGCCGCGCGGGCAGCAGGAAGTCTGTAGAAGGGACGGGATGGACCGATACGTCGGCGCCGGTCAGCTCGGTCAGCGCCCGTGCCAACTCGAACCGCGTGCAGGAACCGCGGTTTGCCGCGTGGTACGTCCCGAACCGCCCGGACTCCGTTAGCTTGCGGAGGGTCTCGGCGAGGTCGCGGGCATAGGTCGGCGACCCGCGCTTGTCGTCCACAACCCGCAGCTCCCGGCCGGTCTTCATCAATTCCAGCAGCTTGCCGACAAACTTCTTCTCAGTGTCGGCGCCGCCTCCCATCAACCAACTGGTGCGCACGATGTAGTGCTTGGCCACTGTCGCGCGGACAACCTCCTCCCCCGCCAGTTTCGTTCTCCCGTACACGTTGACCGGTCCCGTCGCGTCCGTCTCCACGTAGCCCGAGGGCTTCGTGCCCGGGAACACCTGGGCGGTGCTGACGTAGAGCATCGCGCAGTCCGCTTCGGCGCAGGCTCCGGCGACGTTCCGCGTCGCGGTCACGTTCACCCGCTCCGCCAGTTCCGGCTGCCGTTCGCACTGATCGACGTCCGTGAGGGCGGCGAGATGCAGGAACAGCTCCGGCCGATGTGCAGCCACAAACTTGCGGACCGCCACGGCATCGGTCACGTCGAGTTCGGGGAGGTCTGTCTTCAGGATTCCGTCGCCGTCGAGGTAGGTGCCCAGCATCCCGCGGGCACCACTAACTACGATCAATGCGAAGCACCGCCTGTGGAGTGGCTCTCAATCACGCAAGCGAGCGGTAGAGCCGCTCGAGTCGGGCATAGTGTACCTCAGGCGAGTATCTGGTGCGCGCGACCTGCCGCGCCTCGTGTCCCATGCCCGCAGCCGCTTCCGGGCGCGCAACGAGGCGGCGCAGACATTCCGCCAACGCCTTCGCGTCTCCCGGCGGGAAGAGCAGACCCGTGTGCCCGTGCCGCACTTGCTCAGGCAGCCCACCGACGTCGGCCGCCACCACACAACGACCTGCGGCGAACGCCTCCAACACGGTGAGCGAGCAGTTCTCGTACCACTCGCTGGGGACCACCACAGCCACAAAGTCGCTGTACAGCTCCGCCAGCCGGGCACGCGACACGCTCCCCAGAAAGCGGACGTTCTGCGGCGCCAGCGCCTCCAACTGCGCGCGGAGCGGTCCTTCCCCCGCCACCACCAACTCCGCCTCGGGCACCAGCTTCGTCGCCCGCAGGAGCGTGCCGAGTCCCTTCTCGGGAACCAGCCTGCCCGCGTACAGGAACCTCCGGCCCGACGCCGTGCCGAGCGCTGCGTGCTGTTCGGCCAAGCGGACAAAGTTGGGCACACAGTGCAGCAGTGGCTCCGGCAAGCCCCCAGCGACAGCCTTCGCGCGCATAAATGCACTGGGGCAGACGTACGCGCGCACGCTGTTGGCGACGAGGTTCGTCCCCCTCAGGGCGCAGTTCTGCAACGCTGCCACTGCGCTCGCCGTAGCGGACCCTTCCACGCACCGGTACCGAACGCAGTTGTAGAAACGCCTTCCCGCGCACCGCTCACAGAGAGTCCCGTGCCGCAACATCGAGAGCTGCGGGCAGAGGAGCTTGTAGTCATGGAGCGTGTGCACCGCGGGGACGCCAGCGTCTCGCGCGGCCGCAAACACCGATGCCGACAAGTGGTACGCGTAGTTGTGGACATGCACCAACTCCGGGCGCACAACCGCAATCACCTTGCGCAGCAGACGGTACGCTTCCATCGAATAGACCGCGCGCAGCGCGGCACCCAACGCCGCCCCATACCGGCGCCTTCGCAGAATGCTCTGCAGTTCCCGGTAGCTCACGAAGTGCTCGGCAAACGGCGTCGTCAGGTTGCCTGGGTGGCGCGCCGCGAACGGAACCACCTCGTGCCCGCGCGACCGTAACAGCCACTCGGAATCCAGCGCCGCAGCATACGCCCCGCCGCGGTCGTGGTAGAACTCGGTGCAAAGGAGGACGCGCATGAGCAGGGCGGGCCAATCGGGTTCCGGAGGCGATGCGTCACAGCCGCGGCGGCACGACAGGACGCGCGAGTGCCCACGGCGGCAATTCAGTGTATCAGTCCGTTTCCATGGCAGCAAGCGGCGCCTGGCCAACACCCCGTCCTCCCGCGGCGCTTGTACCGTCGTCGTCTCTCCGGTACAGCCTTGCCCGTGGAATAACTCCGCGCAGTACTTACCGGGAGGCTGTGCTCGGCGAGGGTCTCCTGACCCCGCCGCTCCCCGGACCGACAGGTCTCCTCGAATCCCGTGGATTCGCAGCCCTTTGAGACCTTCCGGTCAAGCGTTTCGGGGCGGTCGGAGACCTGCCCCGAGCTAAGTACGGTTGTAGTATTAACCTGAACCTGGATGAGCTGCGGCAGCGCGTCGAGCGCTCTCGACCCGAACTGGACAAGGCCCGCGCTGCGCATCGGCGGATCGTGGAGCGCCTGGATCAAGAGTCGCGGCGGGTGAGCGACCTGGTGCTGGGCGACACCGGCACAGACTGGCTGCGGCTGACGGCAATCCTCCAGAGCGAGGTGCAATCGCAGATCGACGAGTGCACCTGGGAGCAGCTTCAGCAGTCGGCCGAGTTGATCCCGATCTTCGTGCGGGAGATTGTGAACGACGAGGTTCGCGGCAATCTGGAGCAGATCGCGCACCGCCTGGGCCGCTTGCGGGCGGAGGTCCTCCAGGATTGCCAGGAGGCCATCCGGACGATGAACTCGAACCTCGCCTTCGAGTTCCAGGACCTGGGCGAGTTGGCCGAGGATGAGTTTGAGTTCAAGCTGCACCCCGACCTGTTCCGGGCCAACCTGAAGCAGATCAGCACCCTGACCATCGGCTCCACGTTGGCACTGGCGTTGGCCACCGGCTTCCTCTTCGGCGGGATCGGGGCGCTGGTGATGTTCGGCGGCGGCGTGTTGGCCGGCACGAAGCTCAACAATGTGTTCCGCAGCCGCGCCCGCGAGCAGATCAAGCGGGAGATCGAGGAGCCGGTCGGGGAACTGGTGGACCGGATCCAGGCGAACGTACGGGCGGAAGTCCACACGAACCTGTGCGACTTTGAGGTGGCCGTCGACCACAGCTTGGAGCGCACGATCAGCGGCGTGGAAGAATCGCTCTCGCGCCTGGCGGCTGACATGGAGTCGGCGGAGCGCACTGCGCCTCAACGCCGACAGGAGTTGGAGGCTGACCGCCAGGAGTTGCTCGATATCGAGGGGCTACTGCAGCAGGCGTCGTTCTTCTCTGTGTAGCGCCGCTCAGGCTCAGGCCCGCGGGTGCGTCCGGTCGTACACCTTCTTCAGTCGTTCCCGACTCACGTGGGTGTAGATCTGCGTGGACGACAGGCTCCTGTGGCCCAGCAACTCCTGCACGGTGCGGAGGTCGGCTCCTCCTTCGAGCAGGTGGGTCGCGAACGTGTGGCGGAGCATGTGGGGCGTGATCCGCTCCCCAAGGCCGCACTGGTTGAGGTACTTGGTCAGCATCCGGCCGACGCTCCGAGCCTCGAGCCGCCCGCCGAAGCGATTGACGAACAGCGCCTCCTCCGGCCCGACCTTGGCGCTCTGCGCCTCCGCTGTCAGCGTCACCCGCGCGCCGGAAACATACTGTCCCAGCGCCTCCAATGCCAGCTCCCCCAGCAAGACAATCCGCTCGCGGTCCCCTTTTCCCAGGACCCGTACCTCACCGCGGACGAAGTCGACGTCCGCCAGGTCGATCCCGACCAACTCCGACACGCGGATGCCGGTGGCGTAGAGCGTCTCGAGAATCGCACGGTCTCGAACGCCCAGCGGCTCGTCGAGGTGCGGCGCGTTGAGCAGCGCCTCCAGGTCGCTGTTCGACACCATCCGCGGCAGCCGCCCCTCGACCTTCGGCGCCCTCACATGCGCCACCGGGCTGACCTCGATGACCTCCTGCCGCAGCAGGTACTTGAAGAATGACTTGAGCGAAGACAGCTTGCGCGAGACGGATCGGCGCGAGTACCCTCGCTTACTCATGTCGCCGAGGTAGCGCCGCACGCAGAGGTAGTCCACCGCGCCCCACTCGCTCCGGCCGGCCAGCAACCGGTGCTCCTCGACGAAGTCCACGAACTGGATCAGGTCGCGAGAGTAGCTGCGGACGGTGTGTGGCGAAGCGTTCCGCACCTGAACCAAGTAGTTGGTGAAGTTGTCGATGTGTTGGAGCATGGCGGTACCCGGAGGGAACCCGTGGCGCCCACAGGCCTCACGCGTGCAGCCTTGGCTGCACCCATGCAGGTGAAGGCGCGAGCCAATCCGAGCCGCGACCGTGAGGGAGCGCGTGAGCCATCGGCATCGCAAACCAAGTCAGCCTGTCACGCGCTCCCTCACGGTCGCGGCCCGGATTGACAACGCATTCTCGTAGGAGGCAGCGAGGAGTCCCCGGTCTCGTCACCCCGTCAACTCCTCCTCAACGAACTTGTCCAGAGCGTCCAGTGCCCGCTTGGCCAGCGCCTCATACTTCTCTTTCTTCTTCAGCCGGTTTCCCTCCGTTGCCAGCGGCGGGAGCAGGCCGAAGTTGGCGTTCATCGGCTGGAAGTCCTTGGTCTCGGCGGCGGCGACGTACTGGGCCAACGCGCCCAAGACGGTCTCGCGCGGGAACTGCAGACACGGCAGCCCTCGGGCAAGGCAGGCGGCGTTGATCCCTGCCACCAGCCCGGAACCAGTAGACTCGACGTAGCCCTCTACGCCCGTCAACTGCCCCGCGAAGAGCAAGTCCGGCCGCTTCCGGCACTGCAGCGTGGGAGACAGCACTCTGGGGCCGTTGAGGTACGTGTTGCGGTGCACCACACCGTACCGCACAAACTCCGCCTCGCGCAGCGCCGGGATCAGCCGGAACACCTTTCGCTGCTCGGACCACAGGAGCCGCGTCTGGCAGCCCACCAAGTTGTAGCGCGTCTTCTCTTCATTCTCCGCGCGCAACTGAACCACGGCGAAGGGCCGCTCTCCGGTGCGTGGATCCACCAGCCCCACCGGCTTGAGCGGTCCGAAGGCAAGTGTCTGGCGGCCGCGTTGCGCCAGTTCCTCGACAGGCAGACACCCCTCGAAGAACGCCTTCTTCTCGAAGTCCCGCAACGGCACGCGCCGGGCAGCGATCAGCGCCTTGCGGAACCGGTCGTACTCGGCCTCGGTCAGCGTGCAGTTGAGGTAAGCGCCTTCGCCGTGCTCGTACCGCGAAGCCTCAAACAGACGCTCCGGGTCGAGGGAGTCGGTCTCGACAATGGGCGACACCGCATCGTAGAAGTGCAGGAAGCCAGCAGTCACCAGAGCAGCCAGGGCGTCGCTCAGGCGCGCAGACGTAAGGGGACCGCTGGCGACAATGACCGGTCCCTCCGGCGGGATCTCGGTCACCTCTTCCCGGATGAGGGTCACCTCGGGCAGCGCCGCCAACTCCTCAGTCACCCGCTGCGCGAACCGGTCGCGATCCACCGCCAGTGCCGACCCCGCCGGCACCCGAGTGGCGTCGGCGCAGCGCATCACCAGGGAGTCGAGTCGGCGCAGCTCTGCCTTCAACACCCCCCCCCCGCGACTCAACTCCTCGGACTTCAGCGAGTTACTGCAGACCAGCTCCGCCAGCCAGCCTGTCTGATGAACGGGCGTGCTGCGCTCCGGCCGCATCTCGTACAGCCGCACCGGCACGCCCCGCCGCGCCACTTGATAGGCCGCCTCGGAGCCTGCGAGTCCGCCGCCGATGATGGTTGCCTGTTTGATAGTCCTCACTCCGTTGCAGGTTCGTGGCGCGACTCGGGCGCGCCTGTCTCGCGTGGTCGCAGCGACACATCGCCCGCCATGAAGGCGCGCGTCTCTCCGCTGGCCAGCCGCAGGATCAACTCGCCGCCGGCCGCGATCTCCTCGGCAGTCCCCTGGAGGGACTGCTTCCCAAGCTCCACCGAAACAGGGCGGCCGAGGCAAACCTCCAGCGCCCGGCACTCGGCCAGTAATCGCGCCACGTGCCCTGAGGAGAACTGCCCGTACACTGTCTCCATCTCGCGCAACAGGGCGCAGACCAGCGGCGCCCGAGGAACCGGCCGGCCAGCCGCCTGGTTGAGAGAGGTGGCGGTGCGCCGGACCTGCGCAGGCAGGTCTTCAGCGGACAGTGAGAGGTTGATGCCGATGCCGACAACCGCGGAGCGCACTTGCTCAAGATCCGCGTCGGCCTCTAACAGGATGCCGGCGACCTTGCGGCCGTCCACCCACACGTCGTTGGGCCACTTGGTGCTGACAGTCAGTGAAGTGGACTCGCGGATCGCTCGCGCCGTCGCCAGAGCCATCAGGAGCGACAACTGGCCCAGTGCCGCTGGCGCCGCTCTGGGCCGCAGCACTACAGAAACGTAGACCCCTTTCCCGGCCGGAGACGCCCAAGCCCGGCCGCGTCGGCCGCGGCCGCCGGTCTGCGTGTCGGCAGCGACGACAGCGCCCTCCGGGCAGCCAGCCATCGCCCACGCCTTCGCTTCGTCGTTGGTCGAGCCCACTTCGGCCAACACGCGCAAGGCGCGGCCAAAGGACTCTGTCTCCAGCCGGCAGAGGATCTCCTCTTTGGACAGCACGTCCGGGCGTTGCGGCAGCCGGTACCCTTTGCCGGTTATGGCTTCGAGCTCGTACCCCTGGCCTTTGAGGGCCGCCATGTGGCGCCAGATTGCAGGGCGGGAGATGCCCAACTCGGCGGCCAGAGACTGACCGGAGACAAACTCGGTCGGGCTGTCCAGCAAAGCGCGCAGGACGCGTTCTCGCGTAGTCATCAGGGCAGGCATACTCCCGATATCGTGATCCGCATGCTCAGGTCGAGCGCGATCACGGAATGGGTCAGTTCACCGACGGAAATCAGGTCTACTCCGGTCTCCGCCACGGCCCGCACCGACCCCAGCGACACATTGCCCGACGCCTCGACCACCGCCCGGTCGGCCACCAACTTCACCGCCTCGCGCATCTCAGCCAGCGGCAGGTTGTCCAGCATGAGGATATCCACCCGCGCGTCGAGCGCCTCGCGCACGTCGGCCAGCGACTCGCACTCGACCTCGACCTTGGCAGTGTGAGGAATGCGCCTCCGCGCCTCCTCAACTGCCGCGGAGATTCCGCCGCCGGCGAGGACGTGGTTTTCTTTGATCAGCACGGCGTCGAACAGCCCCAACCGGTGGTTCGTCCCGCCTCCCGCCCGGACGGCGTACTTGTCCAGCACCCGCAATCCCGGCACCGTCTTGCGGGTGTCGCAGACCCGGGCGCCGGTACCGGCCACGGCTTCCACGAACTGCCGCGTGCGCGTTGCTGTCCCGGACAGGCGCTGGAGGAAGTTGAGTGCCGTTCGCTCCCCCATCAGCAGTGCCCGAGCCGGGCCCCGCACAGTAGCCACCACGTCGCCCGGCGCCACGCCTTGCCCTTCGGTCACGTTCGCCTCCATCGAGACTTCGTCGTCCAAGGCGTGGAATGTGCGCTCGACCATGAACAGCCCCGCAACCACGCCCGCGGCCTTCGCAGTGATCGTCGCCGTCGCTCGATGATCGGCAGGCACGATGGAATCGGTAGTGAGGTCGCCGGAACCAAGATCCTCCTGCAGGGCGCGCTCGATGAGTTCTTTGGTCACGGCTGGGTGTGGCAGCACGGTGGGCCTCCGTCTGAACAGTGGCTTGCATTATAGCCTCCTTTGCATCGCGTTCCTGAAGTGGGTCCCCGAAAGGAGACCGGTCAACGGGTGGCGTACTGACGCAACCAAGGGGGAACGGACAGATGGAACTGCAACGCTTCGTCTATGCCGCCACGGTCAAACGGGTCGTCGATGGCGACACCGCCGACCTCGTGGTCGACTTGGGCTTCCACACTTCGCAGGAGATGCGGGTGCGGCTCCTGGGCATCAATGCCCCCGAGACGTATGGCGTGCCCCACGACTCGGATGAGTACCAGGCCGGGAAGCGCGCCGCCGACTACCTGCGCGAGCGCGTCGAGGGCAAGGAAGTCGTGCTTCGCACCGAGAAAGATCGCACGGGGAAGTACGGCCGGTACCTGGCGACTCTGTACCTGGGCGAGACCGACGTCAACGAGGAGCTTGTGGAGAAGGGACTGGTGAAGCGCGCCACGTACTGACCATGCCCACGGGGCAACGCGCGAATGGAGCAACTACGATGACCGCTGCTGAGCGATTCCTGGCGTGCATGCGCTACCAATCAGTCGACCGACCGGTGCTACAGGAGTGGGGGCCCTGGCCCACCACGCTGCGCCGCTGGCAAGGCGAAGGGCTCGGCGCGGGGAACCTGCCGCCTCAGTTCGCCGAGTGCGACCTGCAGACTCGGGCGGGAATCGACCTCTGGTTTCAGCCCCCCTTCGAGGCGAAGGTGCTCAGCGAAAACGAGACCTCACGCGTCGAGATCATCGACCGGGGCATCGTCCAGCGGGTGTGGAAGACCAACAGCGAGACCTCCATGCCGGAGTTCCTGGAGCACCCGGTGAAGACGCGAGCCGACTGGGACGCGCTCAAACCCCGGCTCGACCCCGACGCGTCCGGGCGCTTCCCTGCCGACTGGGATGAGCGTTGTCGGCAGTGGCGCGAGCAGGGAACGGTAGTCATCTTCCAGGGGCCGCGCGCTCCCAGCCTGTTTGGTTTCGTCCGTGAGTTGATGGGGGCCGAACGGGCGCTCTGCGCCATGCTCGACGAGCCGGGCATGGTCCACGAGATGATGGACACGGTCACGGAGCTGACGCTCGGGGTACTGCGAACAGTGCTTCCGCAGAGGGTCATTACGGTTCTGCACTTCTGGGAAGATATGTGCTACAAAGCCGGGCCGCTCCTCTCGCCGGCGATGTTCCGCGAGTTCATGATCCCGCGGTACCAGCGCGTCACCGACTACGCGCGATCCCAGGGGATCGACGTCATCTTCGTGGACAGTGACGGCAACGTGGAGCAACTCCTCCCGTTGTGGCTCGAAGCGGGCGTCAACGGCGTGTACCCGATGGAAGTCGCCGCCGGGATGGACGTGGTCGACCTGCGCAAACGCTACGGCCGCGACCTGCTCATGACCGGCGGCCTCGACAAACGGGTGTTGACCAAGGACAAAGCAGCCATCGATGCGGAACTGGAGCGCAAGGTCCCGCTGGCGCACGAAGGCGGCTACGTGCCGACCATCGACCACGCGATCCCGTTCGACGTGCCCTACGACAACTTCGCCTACTACTGGGAACGGAAGAAGGAGTTGCTGGGGATCGGCTGACGGCTGTTGGCCACGGGCGGACCGGGGAAAGGCGCCCTCAGACGCTTGGTCGCAGCCCTTCCCCCGCGTGCTTGTCGGGAAGTCACTGCTTTGGTACTGTAGTGTCAGAGGTGCCGCCATGAGCACACAGGCAATCGCCAGAGACACCAAATGGCCCGACTTCGAGCATACGAAGCTGAAGTGGGTGCAGGAGCACGCGGAGGAACTCGGCACCAAGTACCCGAACCAGTGGGTCTGCATCGTGGACGGAGCGGTGACGGCGGCTGGCACGTGCGACGAAGCCCACGACGAGGCCCAGAAACACGACTGGCGACGCGCCGTGGTCATGCTCGTCGATACCGAGGGGTACATCTACCATGAAGCGGGTTGAGCTTGCCGTTGTCGCCTTGCCGGCATCGCCAAGCCTCAAGGACGTCCTCCCCGACGCAAAAGCCACTCGCGTGGTTGCCGGAGTCCTCTTTCCGGCAACCAATGGCGAGCCGTTCTCCGATTTCGCCTACGTGGACACTGGGGCGCCGATGAGCGTCGTGCCTCAGCGGATCTGGCAGAACTGCTCGGTCGAGATCACCGCTGAGCACGAGGTCAAGGGTCTGGCACTGCCGACCACGCGCGGAATTCCTGCTTACGTTGGGCGAATCGGGTTCTCGCTTCTCGACAACGGACGAGCGGTCGTCCACCTCCGCCCCCTCGTCTATCTCGCCCGGTCGAATAGTGTCCCACTGCTGCTCGGCATTCATGAGGTCCTGGCCCGGTTCCGGCTTGAGGTGGACTTCCCTCGAAGAACTGCTTGCCTTCTCGAACCCAATCCCGCCTCTGGGTGACCACTGAATTGCCATGCTACACCTCGACTTCGAACCCGACCTCGACGGTAAGATCTGGCGCGAAGAGCTGAACGGCTTCCTGCCGGACAAGCTGCTTGACTTCCACAGTCATCTCTACGGCCCCGGCGTCATTCCACCGCGGGACCCGAATGTGGTTGAGCCAACGCAGACGGCGCCGCGAACGACGGATGAGTTCACCGGCGAGGATCTCGACAACGTGTGGGCGACGCTGTTCCCGGGGAAGCAGTGCAGCGCGCTCCTGTTCGGCACGGTGGGTGCCGACGCCGACCTGCGGCTGAACAACAAGTACGTGGCACAGGTGGCGGCCGCGCGGAACTCCTGGGGATTGTGCGTGCCGATCCTGCCGGCGACCCAGGAAGAGCTCCTCGAGCAGGCGCGCGCCGGCGGCTTCCTCGGCTACAAGCCGTACTGGACGCTGGTGCCGAACATCCCGAAGGATGACGTGACCCTCGAGGATATGCTGCCCGCGGAAGTGCGGCAGGCGGCGGACGCGCTGGGCGGCATCCTCATGTTGCACCTCCCCCGCGCCGGGCGGCTTGCCGACCCCAAGAATGTCGCCGGGATCATCCGCCTTTGTCGAGAGTGCCCGCGGGCGAAGATCGTCCTGGCGCACCTGGGCCGGGCGTATATGCTGACCGCGCTGGAGCGGCTGGACGAGCTCTTGGCGGCAGACCTCGACAACCTCTACTGGGACTTCAGCAACGTCCAGAACTGGGAGGTCTTCGAAGTGTTCTTCCGCAAGGTCGACCACCGCCGCCTGTTCTATGGCCTCGACCTCCCGGTGGCGGCGCTGAAGGGCAAGCTCGTGATCGTCAACGAGCAGAACCTCTTCTTCACCAAGCACCCCGACCCGTTCAGCATCCACAACCCCACCGGCGCCTACCGCATCCGCTGCACCTTCTACGCCTACGAGATCATCCGCGAATGCAAGAAAGCCCTGGGCAAGCTGGGCATGACCGCGGATAGCATTGTGGAAGGACTGTTCTGGCGGAATGGGCGGGAGGTGATTGGGGAAGTGACGGCTGGAGTAGAGCGGCAGTCACGGACCGAGGTTGCCGCCGCCCCCAGCCTTGGCCCGGGTCCCTCGGTGCGCCGCGGCTAGAGCTGCAGCAGTATTCGCAGACGGTCCTCGACAGCGCGCATCACATCCTCGCTCACTTCGCCCCAACGTTCCGATAGGCGGTCCTTGCTGATCGACCCAACGTCCTCACACTTGACGAAGCTGACGGCTGCGACGACGCCCTCTGGCGGCGAGACCTCGACGTGCCAGCGCACCTTCTTCCGCGCTGTCGTCAGCGGGAGGATGACGGCAAGATCGGCTGGACCGCGGTTGAACGTGTCCGTGGAGACCACGAGAATTGGCCGTTCGCCCGCCTGTTCTCGGCCTCGCACTGGGTCGAGCTCGGCGCGCCACACCTCACCCCGGGCAGGACTCACCCTCTCTACTCCTCCTCCAGTCCATCCAGCAACGTCACCTCCCATGAAGCGCGTTCTGCGAGTTCTTCGGCCCACGCCTCCTTGTCTCGCCGAAGCCGTGCGTAGTCCGCATTGCACTGTGCGAGAAATCGCTCGCGGCGGTAACGCTCGACGGCGTCCGTCAGGACCGACCGGAGCGACTGCTTTCCGGAAGCTGCGAGTTCTTTCAGAGCGCTGTGCGTTTCACTGCTGATTCGAACCGTGACGGTGCTCATTGCGCTGTTCCCTCACATTCTGGTGTGCAGATTTGTGTCCATATCAATGTACAGCAATCGGCCTGGAGTGAGGAGTTGCCCCCCCGTCACCCGAAACCCAGCGCGAGCTGCTCGCCAGGCACTCGCGGCGGTGCGTCGTCGCCCCGGGCAAGGCTGGGCAGTTCGTAGTTCCTCACAAACAACTCCGCGCCGACCTTCGAGAGGTTGTCCCTGCTGCAGTTGTTCATCCCGTACTGCAGCTTCCACGGCCGGAGATTCGCCCAGGAGTACAAGTCGCGGATCGCGGGGCAATCGTCGTAGGTCATCAGGAATCGGTGTCGTGTGCCCTTGAGCACTGCGGCGAGTCGCTCGTGATCGAACTCGTGCAAGCCGCCTGACCGACCGTACAGCCGCTGTGCCGTGTAGTACGGCGGGTCCAGGAAGACGAACACGTCCTCGCCCGACGCCTGGATGACCTCGGCGAAGTCCAAGCTGGTCACTGCAACGTCCGTCAGGGCCGCCGGCATTGGCGCCAGTCGTGCAATCGAGGAGGCGGTGAACCGCCGCGCCGCCGCCTGCTTCGAGAACCCGCCTGCCCGAGTGGTCCCGGAGAACGTGACCCGGTTGAAGAAGAAGAACAGCAGCGCCTGTCGATACGGGTCGTCCGTCGCTTCGTCCCGGCTGCGCAGGAAATACTCCTTGGTCTCTTCCGGGCCGGCGAAGCTCGCGCGGAGCGTTTCCAGCTCGGTCTGAAGACGCGCACAGGTCGGCGGGTCCTTGACGGCCTGCCAGAAGTGGAACAGGTCGGGGAAGAGGTCGTTGATCCAGAAGCGTTCCGCGACCCCAAGACTGCGGGCTGCCAGGAAGACCGATCCGCCGCCGACCATCGGTTCGCGGTATTCGCTGGCGCCCTGCGGCAAGAGCGGCACGATCTGCTTGAGGGCCTTCTGCTTGCCGCCGGGGTAGCGGAGCGGGGACTTGTAGTGTGTGCGTGTGCTCGGCATACGTCAACGAGTGTACCAAACGGCAGGTGGAGCAGACTCGGCCCGTCGCGCCCCCGTCAATCAGCAGGTGGCAGTCCGGGCTCCCCAACCAGTTCTCGTAGATACACTCGCCCGCGCCTCAGCGCCCCCTCCACCTCCGGCTCCTCCAACTCCAGCGTCAGCGGCCCGTTGTAGTCGATCTCCGTCAGCGTTCCCATGAGCCGCGGGTAGTCCAGGCAGCCAGTGCCGCAGAGGCGGTGGTCGCGCCAGTCGCGTTGGCGCACGTCGTGCAGGTGGGTATGGAACAGTTTCGGGCCGAGCAGTCGGCAGAGCGTTTCCAGGTTGTCGTTGTACAGCCGGACGCCGTCGGCCGTGCCGCGCAGTTCGTTGGGCACGGTCCAGGCGACGTGACCGACGTCGAGGCACGCACCGAAGTGCGGGTGGGCCACTTCGTGCACGAGTCGCGCGAACTGCTCGACCGTCGGCGGGTACATCGTCTCGACGCACACCCGCACGCCGTGGGAGGCGCCCACGTCCGCCAGCTCGCGGAAGGTGGTGACCATCTCGGTCCAAGTCTCCTCCAGCGAGTAGAAGGGCTTGGTGTTGGCGTGAAGCACGGTCGCCGTGCCGCCCAGGGCGCTTGTGCCGACGATGCAGCCTTCGAGCTGCCGCCGGGTCTCGGCACGGATGCCGGGGTTGAAGGCGAAGAGCCGGACCTCGATGAACGGAGCGTGGCTGGTGACGAAGGAGAACGCCGACAGCTTCTCGCGAAGGGCAGTTAGGTCAACGGCCGGGGCATCATGCAGCCACCTGCCCGGCAAGTCGCCCTGGCTGTGCCGGGCACCCTCGAAGGCAAGCAACTCGATGCCGGGGAACCCGGTTCGGGTGAGGAGGGCGACCGCGTCGTCCAAGGTGTGATTCGGTGCGCAGGCAGTGCTGGCTGCTATCTGGTTTGGGTTCATCTGGGTGAGTCAGGACACGTCGGGGGCCGTGCAGACGCCGTGAAGTCCGCGACCTGCCTCCGCTCCTGCACCTCCGTTGTCGAGGTTGGCTACCCGTGGCTGTTCTCCTGCAACTGCCGAGTCGGGGCTGTTATAATGGGCACCGCCCATGACGCACAAGGAACGAATGCTGGCGGCAATCCAGGGGCGCCCGACGGACAGGATTCCGTGGGCCCCGCGGCTTGACCTCTGGTACAACGCCAACAAGCGGGCGGGCACGCTGCCGTCGCGGTACCGGAACGCCACGCTGACTGAGCTGGTCGACGATTTGGAGGTGGGCTTCCACGCAGTGGTGCCCGACTTCCGGGGCCTGCGCCGGCCGGAAGACGACGCGGGTCGGCCCCTGGGGGTCTACAACCTCCCGGCGATGCCCTACCGGACGCAGTTCGAGAACGTCCGGCGGACGATCCGGCAGGAAGGCGACCGCAAGCTCGTGGAATACGCGACCCCTGCCGGCAACCTGAGGACGGTCACGCTCCACGATGAGCGGATGCGCGCGGCCGGCATCACCATCACCCACGTCGAGGAGTACGCGTTCAAGTCGGCGGAAGACTACGGCGCGCTGGGCTACCTGTTCGAGAACGCCCGAGTCTTCCCCCACTACGGCGGCTATCAGGCGTTCGCCGATCGAGTCGGAGAGCGCGGTCTCGCCGTCGGGTTCGTCAGCGCCGCCGCCTCGCCGACTCACTTGCTGCAGCGGGAGATCCTGCCCCTCGAGCGGTTCTTCCTGGAGACGTACGACCATCCCGACGAGTTGCGCCAACTCACGCAGCAGATGCAGCCCTACTGGGATCAGGTGCTTGAGGTCGCTGCCCAAGCTCCGGCCGAAGTGCTATTCTTCGGGGCGAACTACGACGGCAGCGTGCAGTACCCGCCGTTCTTCGCGGAGCACATCCAGCCGGGTCTGGCGGCGTTCGCGGACAAGCTGCACGCCAACGGGAAGTACCTGCTGACCCACACCGATGGCGAGAACACCGGGCTCCTTCAGCACTACGTGGAGTCGCGGTTCGACATCGCCGACTCGGTCTGCCCGGCGCCGATGACGAAGCTGACGTTCGGCGAAGTCCGAGAGGCGTTCGCCGGACGAATCACCATCATGGGCGGGATTCCGGCGGTGGTTCTGCTCAAGGGGTCGATGGCAGACCGCGACTTCGAGCGGTTCCTCGACAGCTTCTTCGAACAACTGGGCGCCGGCGATCACCTCATCCTTGGCATCTCCGACACGACGCCACCGGCCGCGGAGTTTGAGCGGATTCTGCGGATCGGTCAGCGGGTCGAGGAGTTCGGGCCGGTCTCATGACCTCGGTCGTCGACCAGCTCAAGTCCCGCGCGCTTGACCTCGGCTTCGACGCGGTCGGGATCGCCCCGGCCGAGTACGGCGAACACGCCGGGCACTTCCGCGACTGGCTTGCGGCCGGTCGGCATGGCGAGATGGGCTACCTGGACCGTACTGCTGAGGAGCGCACGCATCCGGACCGGGTACTGCCCGGCGCGAAGTCGGTCGTCTGTGTCGCCTTGGCCTACTGCGTCGGCGCATTCCCGCGACGGCGCGAGCGCGATCCACTTGTCGGCCGGATCAGTCGATACGCACTGAACGAGGACTACCACGACGCGATGGCGGCGCCGCTGACAGAACTGGCGATGTACGTGCGCGAACTGACCGGCGGGAACACGAAGACCTGCATCGACACCGGGCCCGTGCTGGAGAAGGCGCTGGCGGAGCGGGCCGGAATCGGCTGGATCGGCCGCAACACGTGCCTGGTCGCCCGGAGGTTGGGGACGTGGCTATTCCTGGGCGAGGTTCTCACCGACGTGGAACTCCCGGCCGACCAACCGCACGCCAACTATTGCAGCACTTGCCAAGCGTGCCTGAAAGCTTGCCCGACAGGGGCCCTGGTTGCCACCAACGAACTCGACGCCCGGCGCTGCCTCTCGTACCTGACCATCGAGTTGAAGGGCGCCCTCCCCCGGGAATTGCGCCCGCTGGTCGGCAACCGCGTCTACGGGTGCGACACCTGCCAGGACTGCTGCCCGTGGAACCTCACCCCCAACAGATCGGGGCACGCAGCGTTCCACCCACGACAGGAGCTGCTGACGCCGGAGCTGACAGAGCTGCTCGCGCTGTCACCCGAGGAGTTCCGGCAGCGCTTCCGCGGCAGCCCGATTCTGCGAATCAAGCGGAAGCGGCTTCTACGGAACGTCGCGGTGGCGCTGGGCAACAGCGGCGACCGCGGCGTAGTGCCAGCCCTGGCCGCTGCACTGACGGACGACGAGCCACTCGTCCGCAAGCATGTAGCTTGGGCGCTTGGCAGGCTTGGTGGAGAAGAGGCAACTGGGGCGCTGCGCGGCCGGATGGCCGCAGAGCCGGACCCGGACGTTCGCGAGGAACTGGCTCTGGCGATGCAGGACCCGCCGACCGACCGCTGACTCTCCGACGACTGGAGCTCGCCAATGGCAGACACAACCATGGACCAGCCCGCCTGTGACGAACTCGGCCGCGGCGTCTCCGTGTTGGCGACCGGGCTGCTGGATCAGGACGCACTGTGGGAGGTTGTGGCCGCTGAGCACCCGGAGTTGGACGCCGAGAGTGAGGGGGAAGAACCGCCGGCGCAGGACTTCGACAGTGCCGACCCGTTCGTTCACTTGCAGTGCCCCGTGCTGGTCGAGAACCAGCTCTTCCACGACGAGCCGCCGCAGGTCCGCAAGGCGCTCCGCGCACTCCGGGAGAAGCCAGCCATAGAGAACCGTAGAGCGGCGCTGCTAGCCCGCTCCTGCCCGGCGATCCTGCCGCATTTCTTCGACTGAGGAGGGGAGCTTGACCGGGCAGGCTGCCCCGCTCTGCGTTGTGTCCGGAGGAGAGACCTCATGACTCTGAAATGCACGCACCAACCCGCAGTCCCCGGACTGAGAGACCTGCGCGAGTTCGAGAAGGCATTGGCCGGCCGACGCAGCAAATGGGGCAACCTCGGTCAGCACTTCGACCGACGCCAACCGATCGTCGTCGCTCGCGCGCCGGGCCGGCTGGACTGCATGGGCGGGATCGCCGACTACAGCGGCTCGCTGGTCTGCGAATTGCCCTTGGCGGAAGCGGCCCTGGTGGCCGTGCAGAAGCGCGAGGATGACCGGCTAATCGTCCACAGCGCCAACGCCGCCAGCGAGGGATTGGCCGCTACAGTTGAGCTGTCGTCGGCCGAGCTCCGAAGGCGCAAACGGTTCAAGCCCTACGACGCGCTCCAGCGGCAACTCGCCACAGACCCGTCGGCGGCGTGGGCGGCATACCTCGTGGGCGCGTTC
>Ga0210029_1000071_pt1 | contig 60789 bp, 60 predicted proteins | sample CryGeymeta201521_FD_183985 | JGI IMG/M metagenome (GOLD analysis project Ga0210029, IMG submission 183985) | Groundwater microbial communities from Crystal Geyser aquifers in Utah, USA - Crystal Geyser metaG 2015-21 (SPAdes) (version 2) | ecosystem: Environmental > Aquatic > Deep subsurface >... | reverse complement strand
CCCCATCCCTGCAGCCTTTATTGAACAAGCCCGCACACTGGGCCTGCAGCAGGCACAAAACCTCACCTTTCCGACCATGGCGCGTGCGACTGAGGCGCAGGGTGGGCAGATCAAGCTGGTGGCTTTGAAAGCGGTTGAAGCCGGCTACCCGTTGCGCGGCAACCTGCGCTTGAGTCTGAGCGCCGCACCGGGCGCGCCCGTGACCACTGAGCGCGCCGCACCACCCTCGGGTCATGTTTGGGTCGAAGCGGCGGTGCTGGAGGCGCTGAACCTGCAGGTGGGCGACGCGCTGCTGTTGGGCGACAGCAGCCTGCGCATCACGCGGGTGTTGGTCTTTGAACCCGACCGTGGTGCGGGTTTCATGAACTTCTCACCGCGGGTGATGATGAATATGGGCGACATGGCCGCCACCGGTTTGGTGCAGCCCGCCAGCCGCTTGCGCTACCGCCAGGCCGTGGCGGGGAGCGATCAGTCGGTGCAAGCCTTTGTCGATTGGGCCGAGGCGCAGGTGCTGTCGCACGCGGTGCGCGGCACGCGCGTCGAGGCGCTGCAAGGCGGCCGCCCCGAGCTGGGTACCACGCTCGATCGGGCTGAGAAGTTCTTGAACCTGGTGGCGCTGCTGGCGGCGCTGCTCAGTGCGGTGGCGGTGGCCTTGGCGGCGCGCGGCTTTGCTGCGAGCCACCTGGACGACTGCGCCATGCTGCGCGTGCTGGGCCTGCCCCAGCGCACCATTGCCGGGGCTTACGGTTTTGAATTTGTGCTGGTGGGCTTGCTGGCCAGTGCCGCCGGTGTGGCGCTGGGTTTTGCAGTGCATTACGGCTTTGTGGTGTTGCTTGCGGGCTTGGTGGACGGCAGCCTGCCCGCGCCTGGTGTATGGCCGGTGTTGTTTGGCATGGGTATGGGCTTGACACTGCTGCTCGCGTTTGGCCTGCCACCGGTGCTGCAACTGGCACAGGTGCCGCCGTTGCGCGTGATCCGTCGTGACGTGGGTGGTTTGAAGCCTGCCTCGCTCACCGTGCTGGGCGTTGGCTTGCTGGGTTTTGCCGCGCTGTTGATGGCCGCCAGCAGCGATGTCAAGCTGGGGTTGATTGCTGTCGGTGGTTTTGCCGCTGCCACGGTGCTGTTTGCCGCGTTGAGCTGGCTGGCGGTGAAGCTGCTGCGCGCTGTGGTGAACGACGCCACTGCGCCCACGGCGCTGGTGCTGGCCACGCGCCAGATCGCCGCCCGCCCGGCCTTTGCTGTGGTGCAGGTCAGCAGCCTGGCAGTGGGCCTGCTGGCGCTGGTGTTGCTGGTGCTCTTGCGCACCGACCTGGTGGCCAGCTGGCGTGCGGCCACGCCGCCGGATGCGCCCAACCGCTTTGTCATCAACGTCATGCCCGAGCAAGGCGATGCTTTTACCCGGGCGCTTAAAGGTGCAGGCGTGGCCAAATTCGACTGGTTTCCGATGATTCGCGGCCGCCTGGTGGCGGTCAACGGCCAGGCGGTCAACCCGGATGATTTTTCGGACGAGCGCGCGCGCCGCCTGGTAGACCGCGAGTTCAACCTGTCGCACAGCGCCACCTTGCCCGAGCAAAACATCACCGTGGCCGGGCGCTGGCAGGCCAACGAGCCAGGAGCCATCAGCATGGAAGAGGGCATCGCCCAAACACTTGATTTGAGTCTGGGCGACAGCCTGACGTTTGACGTGGGCGGCATACAGGTGCAGTCCAAAATCACCTCGCTGCGCAAGGTGGACTGGGGCTCGCTGCGCGCCAACTTCTTTGCCATGTACCCGGTTGACCAACTCACCGGTGTGCCCGCGACCTACATGAGCGCCTTCAAGGCTCCGGCCTCGCCCGGGTTTGACGCCGCGCTGGTGCGCCAGTTTCCCAACATCACCAGCGTTGACATGACGGCCACCATCGGCCAGATTCAGCGGGTGCTCGACCAGGTGATTGGTGCGGTGGAATTTTTGTTTGCCTTCACCCTGGCCGCAGGCTTGGTGGTGCTGTTTGCCGCCGTGACCGCCACGCGCGAGGAGCGTGCGCGTGAATTCGCCATCATGCGCGCAGTGGGGGCGCAAGCGCGCCTGCTGCGGCAGGTGCAGCGCATCGAGCTGGCCGGGGTGGGGCTGCTGGCGGGCTTGCTGGCATCGGTTGTAGCAAGTCTCGTCGGCTGGGCGCTGGCCAAGTACGTGTTCAACTTTGACTGGGCGGTGTCGCTGTGGGTGCCGCTGCTGGGGGCATTGGCTGGTGCGCTGCTGGCCTTGCTAGCCGGGTGGTGGGGCCTGCGTGAGGTGTTGCTGCGCCCAGTGGTGCAAACGCTGCGCCAGGCTGCCACCTGACAGGGTTTCAATTTACTATTTATAAAGTAGCTACTTGCGCTTATATTTATTGGGCTAGAGGCCAATTTGACTATGAACATTGAAGAACCAACCAAGACGCTGACGCCGTTCGAGCAAATCGGCGGCGAGGCCCAGGTGCGCGCGCTGACCGAGCGCTTTTACGACCTGATGGACCTGGAACCGGCCTACGCGCAATTGCGTACCGTACACGCGCCAACGCTGGACGATGCACGGCAAAAACTGTTCTGGTTTTTGTGCGGCTGGCTGGGCGGCCCGCAGCACTACGTGGAGCGCTTTGGCCACCCGCGCCTGCGCCAGCGCCACATGCCCCACCAGATTGGCTTGGTTGAGCGCGACCAGTGGCTGGCGTGCATGAGTCAAGCGATGGCTGAGATGGCTGTGCCCGAGCCGCTGCGCACCCATCTCAGGCATTCCTTTGCGCAAACCGCTGACTGGATGCGCAATCAGCCAGACTGAAGCGACGCATCCCGGACACCCAACGCCGTGGCTCCGTTGATGCCAGGCCCGGTCGCCGCGCCGGTCTCGCTGCACGGCGATGGAGGGCAGCCTACGCTACTCGTGCCGCAGTGCTTCGATCGGATCCAGCCGCGCTGCCCGGCGCGCCGGGAAATAGCCAAACAGCACGCCAATCCCGGCCGAGAAAACAAACGCCAGCGCGTTGATACCCAGGTCAAACACAAACGGCACATCCATCAGCTTCGACAGCCCAATCGACGCACCGGTGGCCAGCACAATGCCGATCACTCCACCCAGCGCCGACAGAACCACCGCTTCTATCAAAAACTGCAGCAACACCTCGCGCTCCAGTGCGCCAATGGCCAGGCGCAGGCCGATCTCGCGGGTGCGCTCGGTGACGCTCACCAGCATGATGTTCATGATGCCAATGCCCCCCACCAGCAAGCTCACCGCCGCCACTGCACCGAGCAGCGTGGTCATCACCTTGGTGGTGCTGGAAAACGCTTCGCCAAGCTGCTTGGTGTCGAGCACATTGAAGTTGTTCTCATCGCTTTCTGCCAGCTTGCGCCGCTCGCGCAGCAGCTCGGTGATGCCGGCCTTGACGCGCTCGGGGTCAGCGCCGTCTTGCATCGACACCAGCAGCGTATTGACGCGGGTGTTGCCGGTGATGCGCCGCTGCAGCGTGTGCAACGGCATGAAGACCAGGTCGTCCTGATCGTTGCCAAACGCGCCCTGGCCTTTGGCGCTGAGCACGCCAATGACCTCGCAGGCAATCTGCTTGACGCGGATGGTCGCCCCTACAGCCGCCTGGCTGCCAAAAAGTTCGCGCCGCACGGTCTCACCGATCAGGCACACGGCGGCCCCCGCCACTTGCTCTTCCATCGTGAATTCACGGCCGTCGGCGACCTTCCAGTTGCCGGTGAACAGCCAGTTGTTGGTGCTGCCGATGACGCTGCTGCTCCAGTTGCGGCCGTCCAGAATGATGGTGGCGCCGCTGCGCGCTTCCGGGGCCACGGCGGTGATGCCGCTGACCTGGGTGGCGACTGCCTGCGCATCGATCTCCTTGAAAGGCGGTGCCCCGCCGCCGCCGCCCATCATGCGTTGCCCGGGGCGCACCTGCAGCAGGTTGGTGCCCAGTCCAGAGATCTGGTTCTGGATCGCCAGCGTGGCGCCGTTGCCCACGGTGACCATGGTGATGACGGCGCTGACGCCGATCACAATGCCCAGGATGGTCAGGAACGAGCGCATCAGGTTGCGCCGGATCGAGCGCAGTGCCAGCAGCAGGGTGTTAAGCCACATGACTGGCCTCCTGCGCCCTGAGTGCCGCCGGGTGCGGGTTGCGCGTGTCACTGTCGACCACGCCGTCGACAAAATGCACGATGCGCTTGGCGTAAGCTGCCATGTCAGCCTCGTGGGTGACCATCAGCACGGTGATGGCGTGGTCGACGTTGAGCTTCCAGAGCAAGTCCATGATCTCGATGCTGCGGTGCGTGTCCAGGTTGCCGGTGGGCTCGTCGGCCAGCAGCACGGCGGGCTCAGTCACGATGGCGCGGGCAATGGCCACGCGCTGTTGCTGCCCGCCTGAGAGCTCAGCCGGGGTGTGGTGTTCCCAGCCGGCCAGGCCGACCGAGGCGAGCGCTTTTTTGGCTGCAGCGTGGCGCTGTTTGGCCGGCTCGCCACGGTACAGAAGCGGCAACTCGACGTTTTCCTGCGCGCTGGTGCGCGCCAGCAGGTTGAAACCCTGAAACACAAACCCCAGATAACGCCGGCGCAGCAGCGCGCGCTGGTCGCGGCTCAAGCGCTCCACGTGCACGCCGCTGAACAGGTATTCGCCGGTGGTGGGCGTATCCAGGCAGCCCAAGGTGTTCATGGCGGTTGATTTACCCGAGCCACTGGGGCCCATGATGGCGACAAATTCGCCCGCGTCAATGCGCAAATCAACCCCTTTAAGCGCCTGCAAGGCGGTGGCACCCTGGCCGTAGGTTTTGGTCACACCCCGCAGTTCGATCAGCGGCTGATCGCTCATGGCTTGCTGGCGGCGCCGGCGCGCTGTTCGGTGATGACGGCCATGCCCTCGGTCAGGTCGCCACCGGTGATCTCGGTCATGCGGCCGTCGCTGATGCCAGGGGCGACGTTGACCGCTACCGGCGTGCCGTCACGCAATACCCAGACCTGTTTGGCTGTACCACCCGAAGCTTTCTTGGCGGTGCGGGGCAGGCGCGGCATGACGCTGGCCATGATGTCGCCGCCCTTGGCCTTGGCACGATCAGCGCTTTGCGGCGAATAGCGCAGCGCGGTGTTGGGCACCAGCAGCACGTCCTTGCGCTCGACCGCGATGATGGTGCTGGTGGCAGTCATGCCCGGGCGCAGGCTCAGGTCCTCATTGACCACGTCCATTTGCGTGACATAGGTGACGACGTTGTCGGTGATGGTCGAACCAAACGACACGCGGGTGATCGTTGCCGGAAAGCGCCTGCCAGCAAAAGCGCTGACGGTAAAGCTGGCTTTTTGCCCCACCTTGACGCGGCCCACGTCGGCCTCGTCGACATTGACGCGCAACTGCAGCTGGCGCAGGTCTTCAGCAACGGTGAACAGCGTGACCGCCTGCAGCGACGCAGCGACGGCGTTGCCGGGGTCAACCGAGCGCGTCAGCACCACACCGTCAATCGGCGAGCGGATAAACGCCTTGGCGACGTTGGTCTCGTCGGTGGTGAGCGAGGCCCGGGCGGAATCGAGGTTGGCGCGGGCGCTGGCTTCGCTGGCGGTGGCACGCTCCAGCGCAGCGCGGGCGCTGTCGAGTTCGCTCGCCGACGGTACCTTGCCGCCTGACAAGCGAGCCACTTCTTCCAGCCGCGCCAGACTGGCTTTGGTTTCTTTGACAGTGGCGCTGGCCTGCGCCAATTGTGCCTGCGCCGCGCTCTGTGCCGCGCGTGAGCGCGTGACCTGGTCATTCAGTTTGGCGGTGTCAAGCTCGACCAGCACCTGGCCCTTTTTGACGCGGTCGTTCACGTCGACCAGCACGCGCGCCACGGTACCCGAGAGCTCGCTGCCAATGTTGACGGTGCGCGTGGGCTGCAGCGTGCCGTTGGCGGTGACGGTGAGCGTGAGGTTGCCTTTGGCGGCGGGCTCGGTGACATAGCTGGGTGCTGCAGCCGCCTGTTGTTTTTGCTGCCAGGCGTAGTAACCACCAGCGCTGGCAGCTATTAATAAAAGAGTACCCAAAAACCAGCGCCGACGCCACCAGGGGCGCTTGGCCGGGCCGGCCAGCAGGGTTTGCAAGTCGTTGGGCGAAGCATCGCCGCTGGGGGTGGAATCAGGTGTTGCTGCCATGGTGAGGGTTCAATCGTTAAAGGTTGCTGCTGTAGGGCGCGGGCGTGATGGCGTTATTGCCAGCCGCCACCCACGGCCTTGATCAGGCGCACATAGTCGGCGCTCTGATCAGCACGTGCGCTGGCCAGGCTGTCCTCGGCGCTGAGCAAGGTGCGCTGCGTTTGCAGCACGGTTTGAAAGTCGATCAAACCGCTGGCGTAGCGGTTGTTGGCCAGCAGCGCGGCGTTGCCCGCAGCGCTGGCGGCCTGCTGCAAGGCATCGATGCGCTGTTGACTGTTGCGCCAGGACACCAGCGCGTCTTCCACATCTTTGAGCGCCGTCAGCAGTGTGCCCCGGTAATTGGCCTGGGTCTGCAGCAGGGCGGCACGTTGTACTTCAACGCGGGCCTTGCCGGCACCGCCATCGAACAGCGGCGCCGTCATGCTGGCCAGCACCGTGGTGGCTACCGACGCACCGTTGCTCAGGCCTGCCAGCGTCAACGCGGTCAGCCCGACCGAGCCGCCCAGGCGAAAACCGGGGTAACGCGCGGCGTCAGCAGCGTCAACGCTGGCCAGTGCCGCTTGGACGCGGGCTTCAGCTGCGCGCACGTCGGCACGCTGGCGCAGGCGCTCGGCGTCGATGACGTCGGCAATGGTGCGGGGCGCCAACGGCACGGCCTGTACCGCCTGCAACAGTGCGTCGAGCGCAGTCGGGTTGTTGCCAGTGAGCAGCGCCAGACTGTGGCGGGCCTTGGCCAGGCTGCTTTGCAGGCTGGGCAGCAGCGCGGAGGTTTGTGCGGTGGCGGCTTGCGCCTGCTCTACCTCAAGCGCAGTGAGCAGGCCTGCCTGGGTACGCCACTGGGTGATTTGCAAAGTCTCTTGCTGGCTGGCCAGGTTGCGTTGCGCCACGTCCAGTTGCGCCTGCACGCTGCGCAGCTGGATGTAGGCCAGGGCAACTTCGGCGCTCATGCTCAATTGCACGTCACGCAGGCTGGTTTGCGCCGCCACGACCTGCGCGTCCTGGTTGGCCAGCGCGCTGCGGTTGGCGCCAAAGATGTCGAGCTCCCAGCTGGCGTCCAGTCCGGCGCGGGCGTTGACGCTGGATGCGCCTTCGCTGGCGTTGCGTTGCAGCGAACCCGACAGCGACAGTTGCGGCCGTTGCGATGCAAGCTCCACCTCGCGCGCGGCGCGCGCTTGCAGCACAGCGGCGCGTGCGGCTTCGACGCTGGTGTTGCTCAGCAAGGCTTGGCTGATGAGTTGCTGCAACTGTGCGTCGTTGAACGGTAGCCACCAGGGCGCAAGCATGGCTTCGGCGGGCAAGGTTTGCACTGCAGCTGCGCTGTCGGGTGCTGTGGTGGTGTTGAGCCAGCCAGTCTGGGCACAGCCGATCAGGCTCCAGCTCAGTACCACAGCGCTGCCGATGCGCGCGACGCTTCCGGTCCAGGGCTGTGTCGGGTTCAAAAGTGCAGGGTGCTTGCTTCTTGCGCGGGGCATCAAAAACATGGGAACGGTCATTCGCTGTGGTGGAGTTGCAGCCGCCAATTGTGCTGCAAGCGGTGTTTGCGGTCTGTCTCAGAGGGGTAAACCTGGGTAAAGTTCCCGTGGGACAATGCGCCGCTATGCATCCAAAAGCCCTGCTTGACGCCTGTTCGGAACTGGTGCGTCTGACCCTCAAATTTGACCATCCAGCTGACGCCATTGTGTCGCGGTTTTTCCGTGAGCACCGCGGCTTTGGCCCGCGCGAACGCGCCACGCTGGCCGAGACGGTCTACGCTGTCTTGCGCCAAAAAAACCTGTTTGACCACCTGGCCCCGTCGGGCAGCGGCCCGCGCGAGCGTCGGCTGGCCATTCTGGGCTTTTATGGCCCGGGTGATTTTTTGCGCAGTGCGTTGACCGATCAAGAAAAAAACTGGCTCGACCAGTGCGAACAGATCAAGCAGCAAGACCTGATGGACCGGCATCGCCATAACCTGCCCGAGTGGCTGGTGCTCCCGCTCAAGGAACAGTTGGGTGACGGTTTCTGGCCGCTGGTTGAGAGTTTGAACAAAGGGGCGGGGCTGGACCTGCGCATCAACACGTTCAAAGCAAAGCGAGCCGAGGTACAGCAAGCGCTGGCTGCTACAGGAATCAAAGCAACGCCGACGCCGTATTCGCCCTGGGGCCTGCGCATTGCGGGCAAGCCCGCGCTTAACAAGCATGCGTCGTTTTTGCGTGGCGACTTTGAGGTGCAAGACGAAGGCTCGCAACTGCTGTCCATGCTGCTCGATGCCAAGCGCGGCGAGATGGTGGTTGATTTTTGCGCGGGTGCCGGCGGCAAGACGCTGGCCATTGGCGCGGCGATGCGCTCCACCGGGCGGTTGTACGCGTTTGACACCTCGGCCGGGCGCCTGGATGCCTTCAAATCCCGCCTGGCGCGCAGCGGTCTGAGTAACGTGCACCCGGCGGCGATCGCGCACGAGCGTGACGACCGCGTCAAGCGTCTGGCGGGCAAGATTGACCGGGTGCTGGTCGACGCGCCGTGCACCGGCCTGGGTACGCTCCGGCGCAACCCGGATCTGAAATGGCGTCAGGATCTGAAAGCCGTTGCGGAAATGGCCGTCAAGCAGGCTGCCATCTTGCAAAGTGCGGCTCGTCTGCTGAAGTCAGGCGGGCGGCTGGTTTACGCCACCTGCAGCGTCTTGCCGCAGGAGAACGAAGCCATCGCCCAAGCTTTTTCTGACGCCAACCCTGACTTTGTGGCGCTTGACGCGGGCGAGTTGTTGGCAGGGTTAAAGGTAGAGCAAGCCGCAGCGCTGTGCAGCGGCGGCGACAATGGTCAACGCTATCTGCGCTTGTGGCCACACCTGCATCAGACCGACGGTTTTTTTGCCGCGGTGTGGCAGCGCAAGTAGTTACGCTGGATTTCCATGACAACGAGAGAGACAAAAGATGACGGTTTTGTTGGACTGGGCCGCCTACGGCCTGTGGCATTTGAGTGCCTGGCAAGTGGTACTGGTCACTTTGGCAATGACGCACATCACGATGGTTTGCGTCACAATTTACCTGCACCGCCATCAGGCGCACCGCGCGCTTGATCTGCACCCGGTGGCGGCCCATTTTTTCCGCTTTTGGCTGTGGCTGACCACTGGCCAGATCACCAAGGAGTGGGCGGCGATTCACCGCAAGCACCACGCCAAATGCGAAACGCCCGACGACCCGCACAGCCCGCAGATTTACGGCATCAAGACGGTGTTGCTGCAAGGCTATGAGTTGTACCGCAAAGAGGCGGTCAATCAAGAAACGCTCAAGCGCTACGGTCACGGTACGCCCGACGACTGGCTCGAACGTCACGTTTACAGCGGTCATTCGTTTGCCGGTGTTTTGCTGCTGCTGTTGATCGATCTGGCTTTGTTCGGGGCGCTGGGTCTGACCGTGTGGGCCGTGCAGATGGCGTGGACGCCGGTCATGGCCGCGGGCATCATCAACGGCGGCGCCCATTATTGGGGCTACCGCAACTTTGAGGTGAGCGACGCCAGCACCAATATCTCGCCCTGGGGCATCGTCATTGCCGGTGAAGAACTGCACAACAACCACCACACCTATCCCACGTCGGCCAAGTTGTCGGTCAAGCCGTATGAATTTGACATCGGCTGGCTCTACATCAGTGCCTTGCAGCGCGTGGGCCTGGCTACTGCCAAGAAGACACCGCCACGGCTGGCGCTGGGGGTGGTGCGGCCGGTGGCCGATGAACAGACGCTGGAGGCCTTGATCCAGAACCGCTTTGAGCTGATGGCCGGTTACGCCAAGGGCATGCGCCGGGCGTTCAACGACGAACTGGTAGCGCTCAAAGCGCGTCGGGCCGATGTCACAGTGATCCGCGCCGCGCAGCGCTGGTTGCATCGGGATCTGGACAAAGTCCCCGCGGCAGTTGCCGAACACCTGGCACTAGCGCGTGAAGCCTCGCCGGTGCTCGACAAACTGGTGGTCATGCGCGAAGAGCTGCGCCAGATGTGGCTGAACCGCTCGCACACGCGCGAACAACTCACAGTCGACCTGCAGGGCTGGTGCCAGCGCGCCGAGGCCAGTGGCATTGCGGCGCTGCAAGAATTTGCGCTCAATTTGCGCGCAGTGCGGGTATAAAAAAACCCGCCATAAGCGGGTTTTTTGATCAGGGATCGGGCTGAATTATTTCAGCTTGATTTCCTTGTATTCCACGTGCTTGCGTGCTTTGGGATCAAATTTCTTGATCAGCAGCTTTTCGGGAGTGGTTTTCTTGTTTTTGTCGGTCGTGTAGAAGTGACCGGTGCCGGCAGTGGATTCCAGCTTGATTTTTTCGCGTCCGCCTTTGGTTGCCATGATGCTCTTTCAGTTATGGTTTAGGCTTGACCGCGGGCACGCAGGTCTGCGAGCACGGCATCGATGCCATTTTTGTCGATCAAACGCAGGCCAGCGTTTGAAATCCGCAGGCGAACCCAGCGGTTTTCAGACTCAACCCAGAAACGACGATATTGCAAATTGGGCAGGAACCGACGCTTGGACCGGTTATTGGCGTGGGAAACCGTGTTTCCCACCATGGGCTTTTTGCCCGTTACTTCACATACGCGTGCCATTTGGACACTCCGATACTTTTAAACGGCCGCAACTGACGTTGCAAGCCTCACCTCGCCAAGAAAAAGGGTGGCGGTAACCCAGCAAAGCCCGGTATTATAGCGGGCAGTGGGGTGACTACTCTTGCTGCTCCAAAAAGCGCTGGGCGTCCAGCGCCGCCATGCAACCGGTACCCGCGCTGGTGATGGCCTGGCGGTAGACGTGGTCTTGCACGTCGCCGGCGGCAAAAACGCCAGGTACGCTGGTCTGGGTGGCAAAGCCGCTTTGTCCGCCGTGGGTGACGATGTAGCCGCCCGCCATCTCCAGCTGACCCTGGAATATCTCGGTGTTGGGCGCGTGGCCGATGGCGATAAAGCAGCCCTTGAGCGTCAGGTCTTCGGTAGCACCCGTGGTTACATTTTTGACGCGTACACCGGTGACGCCGGTGGCGTCGCCCAGCACCTCGTCGAGCGTGCAGAAGGTGCGCAATTCGATCTTGCCCTCAGCTACTTTGGCCATTAGCTTGTCGATCATGATTGGCTCGGCGCGAAACTTGTCGCGGCGGTGGATCAGGTAAACCTTGCTGGCGATGTTGGCCAGGTACAGCGCTTCTTCGACGGCGGTGTTGCCGCCACCGACCACGCAGCAGATTTCATTGCGGTAAAAAAAGCCGTCGCAGGTGGCGCAACCCGACACACCGCGGCCCATGAAGGCTTCTTCGCTGGGCAGGCCGAGGTACTTGGCCGAGGCACCAGTGGCCAGGATCAGTGCGTCGCAGGTGTAGGTGCCGCTGTCGCCGGTCAGGGTAAACGGTCGCTTGGAAAAATCAACCTTGTTGATGTGGTCAAAAACAATTTCGGTGTTGAAACGCTCGGCGTGGGCCAGGAAGCGTTGCATCAGCTCGGGCCCCTGGACGCCGTCCACGTCGGCGGGCCAGTTGTCAACCTCGGTGGTGGTCATCAGCTGGCCACCCTGGGCGATGCCGGTAATCAGCAGGGGTGACAGGTTGGCGCGGGCAGCGTAAATGGCGGCGGTATAGCCGGCCGGGCCCGATCCCAGAATGAGAACTTTTGCGTGGCGTGGGGTCGTCATAAGGTGCCTTGAGAGTTTGGATACAGATCGCAGGTACAGTTGCGTCTTAAGCGCATTATCCGGGAAGACGCAATGGCCCAGCGTGACAGATGCCTTGGGCAAGCCCGGGCTTGGTACGATTCAACAACTTTTCAATGACTTATTCCCTTCACAATTTAGCCGGGCAACGGGCTGCGGCGGGCCAAGACGCCTCGCGTGATGGTTGGCGGCGCTTTTCCAGTGAAATTTCGCTGGTGCTGGGTTTCATCGCTTTGGCTGTCTGGCTTGTTTCGATGGTGACTTATTCACCGCTGGACACGGCCTGGTCGACCTCGGGCGTTGGTGCGGCTGCGAACAATCGGCTGGGTCAGCCAGGCGCTTGGCTGGCCGACGCCAGTTACTATCTGTTGGGCTATTCGGTCTGGTGGTGCTTTGCCGCCGCTGCGCGTGCCTGGCTGGGTGCTTTTGCCCGGCGCCTGCGCGGTGGCGACGACGCATTCGCACACCAAACCATGGATGCCGGGGCAGCGCCAAGCCGCGCGCTTGCACAGGCCTGGTTCTGGCTTGGCTTGGTGCTGCTGGTGTGCGCCAGCGCAGCGCTGGAGTGGACACGTTTTTACAGCCATGAGGCGAATCTGCCCGGGCACGGCGGTGGCATCCCGGGTTATTTTTTGGGACCACTGGGCATGCAGTGGCTGGGCTTTACCGGGTCGGGCCTGGTTGCCATTAGCGTGGGGGTGTTGGGCTCGGCCATGGTGTTTGGTTTCTCATGGCTGCTGTTGGCTGAGCGGCTGGGGGCGTGGCTGTTTGCCCAGATTGAAACCCGGCGCGAAAAAATCGCTTTTGAAGAAGACATCGCGCTGGGTCAACAGGCTGCGCAAGCACGTGCCCAGGTGCTGGTCGAGGAGCGCCAGGAAGAATCTGCGCCCAGCCAGGCCAAGCCAGCAGTGCGGGTGGTCGAGGCTGCGCCGGTTGAACTCCCAAAAAGCGAGCGCGTTCAAAAGGAGCGCCAGAAGCCGTTGTTCCAAGACCTGCCCGACACCAAGCTGCCGCAGGTTGACCTGCTCGACGCCGCGCTGACGCGCCAGGAAACCGTGGCCGCCGAGACGCTGGAGATGACCAGCCGCATGATCGAAAAGCGGCTCAAAGACTTTGGCGTCGAGGTGACCGTGGTGCTGGCGCAGCCCGGGCCGGTGATTACCCGCTATGAAATCGAACCCGCCACCGGCGTCAAAGGCGCGCAGATCGTCGGGCTGGCCAAGGATTTGGCGCGCAGCCTGAGCCTGGTGTCGATCCGCGTGGTGGAAACCATCCCCGGCAAGACGACGATGGCGCTCGAGTTGCCCAACGCCAAGCGCCAGACGATCCGGCTGGCTGAAATTCTGGGTTCGCAGGCCTACAACCAGGCCAAATCGCTGCTGACCATGGGGCTAGGCAAGGACATTATTGGCAACCCGGTGCTCGCCGATCTGGCAAAAATGCCGCATGTGCTGGTAGCGGGTACCACGGGTTCGGGCAAGTCGGTGGGCATCAATGCCATGATTCTGAGCCTGCTGTACAAGGCCGAAGCGCATGACGTGCGGCTGGTGATGATCGACCCCAAAATGCTGGAAATGTCGGTCTATGAGGGCATCCCGCACCTGCTGTGCCCGGTCGTCACCGACATGAAACAGGCGGCCAATGCGTTGACTTGGTGCGTGGCGGAGATGGAGCGCCGCTACAAGCTCATGAGCAAGATGGGCGTGCGCAACCTGGCGGGTTTCAACACCAAGTGGGACGAAGCCAAGGCCCACGGCGAGTTCATCCGCAACCCGTTCAGCCTGACGCCCGACGACCCCGAGCCGGTCGAGCGCATGTCGCACATCGTGGTGGTGATCGACGAGCTAGCTGACCTGATGATGGTGGTGGGCAAGAAGATCGAAGAACTCATCGCCCGGTTGGCGCAAAAGGCGCGGGCCGCCGGTATCCATCTGATTTTGGCCACCCAGCGACCCAGTGTGGACGTGATCACCGGCCTGATCAAAGCCAATATTCCTACCCGCATTGCCTTTCAGGTCAGCAGCAAGATCGACAGCCGCACCATTCTTGACCAGATGGGCGCCGAGGCGCTGCTGGGCATGGGCGACATGCTCTACATGCCCAGCGGCACCGGTCTGCCGATTCGGGTGCACGGCGCGTTTGTCAGCGACGAAGAAGTGCACCGCGTGGTCACCTACCTGAAAAGCCAAGGCGAGCCCAATTACATTGAAGGCATTCTGGAAGGTGGCACCGTCGACGCTGACGACGCCAGCCAGGGTGAGGGTGGTGCGGGCGGCGGCGAGAAGGACCCGTTGTACGACCAGGCGGTCGAAATCGTCCTGAAAAACCGCAAGGCCAGCATCTCGCTGGTGCAGCGCCACCTGAAAATTGGCTACAACCGCGCCGCACGCCTGGTCGAAGACATGGAAAAAGCAGGCCTGGTCAGTAGCATGAGCAACAGCGGCCAGCGCGAGATTCTGGTGCCGGCGCGCAATGACTGACGCGCAAAATGGCGCGCCTGTTGTGCAGCCAATTTGGCATCGCTGGTCACAACCCAAAGAAAGAATTACCGTGAGTTGTCGTTTAATTGCTATTTTGTTAGTAGCTGCTTGCGCAGGTAATACTTGGGCTAGCGGCCTAAAAAGCCTTGAAGAATTTGTCCGCGCCACAAAGGCAGGCAAGGCCGATTTCACCCAGGTGGTGACCTCGCCTGCCAAGGACGGCCAGCGCCCGCGCGTCAAAACCTCCAGCGGTACGTTTGAATTTTCCCGCCCCAACCGCTTCCGGTTCAACTACCTCAAGCCCTTTGTGCAGACCATCGTCGCTGATGGCCAGACGCTGTGGTTGTATGACGTTGACCTGAACCAGGTGACGGCGCGTAAACAGGCAGCGGTGCTCGGCGCCACCCCGGCGGCGTTGATTGCCTCGGCCGCCGATGTCAAAGCCCTGCAGGCCGACTTTGTGCTTGCCGACGCGTCAGATGCCGACGGGTTGCAATGGATGACGGCGACACCCAAAGCCAAAGACAGCCAGATTCAATCCGTTCGGGTCGGTTTTGATTCCGCGTCGGGTGCGCAGGCCAAGCCCGTCTTGCGCACGCTGGAGATTCTGGATAGCTTTGGCCAACACTCAGTGTTGACTTTCAAAGCCTTTGTGGTCAATCCGGACTTGTCTACCAACACGTTTGAATTCAAGCCGCCAGCGGGCACGGATGTCATCAGGCAGTGAGTTGACTCTTTGGGCGATTTGGTTGTGCATAAGCCACGCTATCTGGGTGACCGACGCTTGGTCTGGATGGCAGCGGGCATTCGCGACAGGCAGCTTTCTAGACGCCAATTCACGTTGTGCACAAAAATCAGTTGATGCCAGTAGAGCCACCAAAAAGCAGGCATCTACTTTTCACCCGGAAATTCAACTGTTATTTTTGTACCCCGATTCGCGCTGGCTTCGGATTGCCAGCACAAAGGCTGTATCGAGTGGTGCCACGTATCTATACAACGCAACGTAGCCACGGGAAGCTCTCCCAATGACAAGTTCACGTTTGCCACCTTTAACTGGACGACCGATCATGGGGCTGGTAGCCAAAATTTGCACAGCCTCCAGAATTTCCCCAATGCGCTCAGGCGCGCAGCCCTCATCAAACTGTGCCATGTAGTCAAAGAAGCGATCGAAGTCGTCGAACACCTCAGGCGCAATCTCGATGCGAGTCATGTCCGCAGTCAATGGCTCGTACTGCGAGTCAATGGCCTGTTCGGGCTTTCCCCACGGGACTTGGCTGTCAGATACGCTTTCGCATCTTCCCAAGATACCGTCTTCCCGCAAGCCAGTATCGCCTTCCACCGCTCATCTGCGATTGCATTGAACTCACTGTCGATTTCAACCTGTTCCACAGTCTGCGAGATAGCGTCGAGAATGAAGGCATGCGCTGATTTTCCAGCATGGTCTGCCGCAGCTGCGATGCGCTCCTTCATGGTGTCATCGAGGCGGATGGTGGTGGTCTGCATTGATTGCTTTCAAACTATGGTGTCAATGTAGCATTATTGTGCTACCCATGCAAGTCACTGAGAATTGATAGCACTCAATGTCGGCAATCTGGCAGGCGGATCAGCAAATCCATTGTCAGCCATGGGTCTTTATGCAGAGATGTGCATAAAGACCCTTATGCACAGTTTCCAGTTATGAACAGTTTTGTTTCATTGATGGCGGCCTTCACGGTGGACAGCCGAATTTGACAGGTTGATTAGCTTTACATAATTTCCGGATGGGCGCATGGGTGGTGGCTTCACAACTGGAGACCACCATGAATTCGATCAACTCGTTACCACCCTTGGCCAAGACCTGGCTACTTGACGGCCCGCTTGCCGCGCATGTTGATGCCTACACGGCAAATCTTGAGCGAGGAAGTTACTCCCGGCAATCATCGCGTAGTCACATTGATGCACTGGCGCATTTCGCCCATTGGATGGGCCGCTGCACCCTGACGGCCAGTCAACTTGACGAGGATTGCGTCAGTCAATTTCTCAACTTCCACCTGCCGAGCTGTGATTGCCATTCCATGGCGCTGAGAAGCCATGATCAGTTGCGCGCTGGCCTTGGGCTGCTGCTGGAGGTACTTCGCGAGGAGCGAGTCATCGCCGAATTGCTGCCACCCACTGGACCAATCGCCGAGGAACTGAACCGGTATGACGCACACATGCGTGATGCACGAGGTCTTGCCGTGGGAACACGCAAAGACCGGTTGTACAGGGTGGGGCAATTTCTGCGCTGGACGTTTACCGACAGGGCCTTCACTGGCAAAGACATGCTGGTTGAAGACCTGCGCGCCTTCATCACCAAAGAGCTGGAGCGGGTCAACTCGACATCGCATGCCCAATCTTTGGCAGCGTCCTTTCGGGACTATTTCCGCTATCGCCTCACTTGTGGCGATGAAGTGCGTGGGCTGCTGGGCGCAATTTCAACACCTGCCCAATGGACGCTTGCGTCACTGCCTCGTGCCCTCACGGCTGAGGAGGTTCAGCGACTGATGACGCATTGTGAACAAACCGTGTCATCACGGTGGCGTCTGCTGAGCATGATTCGGCTGGCTTTGGATCTTGGGCTGCGTAGCGGGGAGATCACCAAACTCGAACTCAGTGACATCGATTGGCGCAATGGCACCGTAAAACTCAAGCAAACAAAGTCGATGCGCCAAGATATTTTGCCTTTGCCAACGGCCACGGGGGAGGCTCTGGCCGAGTACCTTCGCCACGAGCGACCAATCACCACCCTCAAGACCATTTTTGTTCGTCTAAAAGCACCTCACGATCAACCCGTCGGGGTTGACGCTGTACGTGCTGTCATCGGTCGGGCGTTGCGTTGCGCCGGTATTGCGCACGGTCGCAGCCATTCCTTGCGCCACACCTTGGCGTGTCGGATCGTCAATGGCGGTGGTTCCATCAAAGATGTAGCCGACATGCTGAGGCACCGCTCCTTAAACACCTCGGTGATCTATGCCAAACTTGACCAACACAGTTTGGTCGAAGTGGCATTGCCCTGGCCTGGGAGTGCCGTATGAACGCCGCCGTTGGTCTTCGCACGAGGGTGCAAGAATTCCTGCGTGAGCAGCGTAATTTGGGCTACCGCCTCGTTTCATGTGGTCGGGAATTACTGAACTTTGCCAGCTTTGTTGAGGATTCAAAGCACTTTGGAGCGGTCACTGTTGAATTGACTTCGCAGTGGGCACGCGAGGCGCATGGCGGCAATGTCAGTATTGAAACGTCGGCCAGACGGTTGGTGAACTTGCGACCATTCTTACGGTGGTTACAGCAGTTTGAAGCGGCCACCGAGGTCCCAGACGACTCAATCTTCGGATCACTTCCGGGTAGAAAGACACCGCACATCTACCGTGCAGATGAGGTGTTGGCGCTCATGCAAGAAGCGGGCAAACTTGGTCCCTCTGACGGTCTTCGTGCCGCCACTTATGCGACGCTGTTTGGACTGATTTCCGCAACAGGGTTGCGCATAGGTGAAGCCCTTGGGTTGACTGATATTGATGTGGACTTGGTGGCGGGCGTGCTGACGGTGCGCGGCGCCAAGTTTGGTAAGTCCCGATTGGTGCCTGTGCATCCAAGTGTGATCGCGCCCCTGGCCGCATACCGCGCGACACGCATGAAGCAGGTGCCTAACGCGCCGCAGTCACTGTTTTTTGTGGGCTCGCGTGGGATACATCGTGGTAAGCCGCTGGGTGACAGGCAAGTCCACCGCATCTTCAAGCAGTTACGTACACAGCTTGGCTGGGTTGATCGTGGCGGTCATGGGCAGCCACGCATCCATGATTTGAGGCACAGTTTTGCGGTGAAACGATTGACGCTGTGGCATGAGCAAGACCTGGATCTAAACCAAAGGATGTTGGCTTTGTCGACTTACATGGGGCACGCCAGGATTTCACACACTTACTGGTATCTCACCGGTGTGCCTGAATTAATGGCTTTGGCTGGTGCCAGGTTTGAATGCTTTGCATGTGCCGGGGAGTTCGATCATGAATAATTCCAGCGTTTCTCCGAGTTTCCCTTCACTGGTGCAATCGTTCTTCACCGAACATTTGACGAAACAGCGCGCCTTGAGTTCGCGTACCGTGGCCGCCTATCGCGATGCCTTTGTTTTGTTTTTGGACTTCGCACAAAAGCGACTGCAAAAGCCACCCACGGCGTTTTTGCTCGCCGACATCACTCCTGCCCTCATTCTGGCCTTTCTTGATCATCTTGAAGTCGACCGCCACAACGCAGTGCGCAGTCGCAATGCAAGATTGGCTGCACTGCGCTCATTTCTGAAGTTCGCTGGGCGCAGGGATGTCGCAGGGCTGCACGTCGTTGAGCAGGCGTTGGGGGTACCGATGAAGCGATATGAACGGCCGATGCTTGGATTTCTCTCCCGTGGCGAGATGCTTGCCGTGATCGGCCGCCCCGGCCAGAGTTGGACCAGCCAGCGTGACTGTTTGCTGATGGCGTTGATGTACAACACAGGTGCCAGAGTTTCGGAGGTGATTGGCGTCAAGGTGTCTGATGTCGTACTGGATGCCTCAGCTTGCGTGCACTTGCATGGTAAAGGTCGCAAGGATCGCTCTGTCCCACTCTGGCGATCAACGGTCAAGTCGGTTCGTCAGTGGCTAAAACTCAATCCCGATTTGAGACCAACCTCGGCCTTGTTGCCAAATCGGTGCGGTGAGGCGATGACCCGCTCCAACGTAACCCAACGCATGGCATTGGCAGTGCAAGCTGCCGTCAAAACGATGCCGGGTCTGGAGAAGCGCGCGATTTCTCCCCACACCATCAGACACACCACAGCCATGCACTTGTTGCAGTCGGGCGTGGAAATCAGTGTCATCGCATTGTGGCTGGGACATGAAAGCCCGACAACAACCCATCAATACGTCGAAGCAGATTTGGCCATGAAGGAAAAAGCGCTGGCTCGCCTACAGGATCCTGCCATTCCCGCCCGGCGTTTCAAGGCGACCGAGTCTTTGTTGGAATTCTTGAAGAGCCTGTAATTATGTAAAGGGCAAAGACCTCATGTTTTGCCCTTTACAGACGAGACCGCCAACCCAACGAGCGCAAACTGTTCATAACTGGGAGATGTACATAAGGGTCTAAACCCGTCCTTCAACCCCACCTTCACCCGGTATTGCGCAGCCCCGCTGCAATGCCGTTGATCGAGATATGAATGCCGCGCTTGAGCCGGTCGTCGCTTTGCCCGGTGCGGTAGCGGCGCACCAGTTCCACCTGTAGGTGGTGCAGCGGGTCGATGTAGGGAAAGCGGTGGCGGATCGAGCGTTGCAGCGCCGCGTTGTTGGCCAGACGTTGTTTACTGCCCGTAATCAGTTCCAGCGCCTGCGCGGTGAGGTGCCACTCTTGCTCGATCGCGGTAAACACTTTTTTGCGCAGTTTTTTGTCCGCCACCAGCTCAGCGTAGCGCGAGGCCAGCGCCAGGTCGCTCTTGGCCAGCACCATGTCGATGTTGGACAGCAGGGTTTTGAAGAAGGGCCATTGCTGCTCCATCTGACGCAGAAGGGTCAAGCGTTGCTTGTGCGTCTTGGCGGGGGTTTTGTCACCGGCTGGCTGCAAGAACTGGTGCACGGCCGAGCCAAAGCCAAACCAGCCCGGCAGCGTCAGGCGGCACTGGCCCCAGCTAAAGCCCCAGGGGATGGCGCGCAGGTCTTCTATGGCTTGCGTGGCTTTGCGCGAGGCCGGGCGCGAGCCGATGTTGAGTTCGGCAATCTCACGGATCGGCGTGGCGGCAAAAAAGTAGTCGGTAAAGCCGGGTGTCTCATAGACCAGCGCACGGTAGGCAGCCATGCTTTGCAGCGACAACGTGGCAGCGGCTTGCAGGTACTCGGGCGGGGCTGAGCGGGTGCGGTTGAGCAGCGTGGCCTCCAGCGTGGCGGCAACCAGCGTTTCAAGGTTGCGCCGGCCAATTTCGGGGTTGGCGTATTTGGAGCCGATCACCTCGCCTTGTTCGGTCAGGCGGATTTGCCCGCGCACGGTGCCCGGGGGCTGCGCCAGAATCGCCTCAAAACTGGGGCCACCGCCGCGCCCTACGGTGCCGCCGCGGCCGTGGAACATGCGCATTTGCACAAAGCGCGCATCGCCCGGGTTGGGGTGGCCCTGGTTGATCTGGTTGAACACCTCCACCAGTGCAATTTCGGCCTGGTACAGCTCCCAGTTGCTGGTGAAAATGCCGCCGTCCTTGTTGCTGTCAGAGTAGCCCAGCATGATGTCTTGCTCGCCATACTGGCCGTGGTTGCCGCGCTGCACCAGGGGCAGGATGCCGGGCAGGGCGTAATACGCCTGCATGATCGGTGCGGCGTTGCGCAAGTCTTCGATGGTCTCGAACAGCGGCACGACGATCAGGTCGGCGTGCGCCTCCTGGTCCAGCGTGCCGTGCAGCAGGCCCACTTCTTTTTGCAGCAGCAGCACTTCGAGCAGGTCGCTCACCGTCTCGGTGTGGCTGATGATGTAGTGGCGAATGGCTTGTGCGCCAAACTGCTCGCGCATTTGTTTGGCGGACTCAAAGACACCGATTTCACTCAACGCAAGCGGGCTGTAGCTGGCCCCCATCACGCGCAGTGGCCGCGCTTCGCATAGCAGACTCAGCAGCAGCGTGCACTTGGCGGCTTCGTCCAGATGGGCGTAGTCAGGCGTGATGCGGGCGATGGTCAGCAATTCTGAGAGCACGGCCTCGTGCTGGTCCGAGCTTTGGCGCAGGTCGACGGTCGCCAGGTGAAAGCCAAACACCTCGACGGCGCGAATCAGTGGCTGCAGGCGCTGCGCCACCAGTGCTTGCGCGTGGTGTGTTTTCAGCGAGGCCTCGATCACGCGCAAGTCAGCCAGAAATTCCTGTGCGCTTAGATACGGGTTTTGCGGTGGCACGGCGTGGCGCGCAGCATCGCCGCCGGTGAGTGCTTTCAGGGTGGCGGCCAAGCGCGCGTAAACGCCAATCAGGGTGCGGCGGTAGGGCTCATCCTTGCGGTGCGCGTTGCTGTCAGGCGAGCGCTCGGCCAGCGCCAGCATCTCCGGGCCAAAGTCCACCAGCAAGGCCGACAGCGACAGCTCGCTGCCCAGGTAATGCACTTCGGTCAGGTAGTGGCGCAGGGCGACATCGGCCTGGCGGCGCAGCGCGTAGGAGAGCGTTTGCGCGTTGACGTTGGGGTTGCCGTCGCGGTCGCCGCCAATCCACTGGCCCATGCGCAAGAAATTGGCCACGGGTTGCGTGCCCAGCGCGTTCTCGAGGTTGGCGTAGATGCGGGGGATTTCGCGTAAAAAAGTGGATTCGTAATAGCTCAGCGCGTTTTCCACCTCGTCGGCCACGGCCAGTTTGGAGTAGCGCAGCAAGCGCGTTTGCCAGAGCTGCAACACGCGGGCACGCAACTGTTGTTCATTGGCGTTGAGTTCACGTGGCATCAACGCGTCGTGCGGCACCTGGTAGGCCGCCGCCTGCGCCAGGATGTCGTCGCGCGCCGTCAGCAGTTGGGCGATGGCCCGTTCGGCATCCAGAATGCTTTTGCGCTGCACCTCGGTCGGGTGGGCGGTGAGCACTGGTGAGACAAAACTGTGCTTGAGCGTCTCGCTGATGGCAGCGGCCTTGATGCCCGCGTCGTTCAGGCGCTTGAGCGTCAGGTCGATATTGCCTTCGCGCAGGCTGCCGGTGCGTTCATAGTGGGCGCGTCGGCGGATGTGGTGGCGGTCTTCGGCCAGGTTGGCCAGATGGCTGAAGTAGGTGAAAGCGCGCACCACGCTGACGGTCTGGTCGCCACTGAGCGATTTGAGCAGTTGGGCCAGCGCCTTGTCGGCGGCATGATCGGCATCACGACGAAACGCGACTGACAGTTGACGGATGCGCTCGATCAGCGCAAAAGCAGCATCGCCTTCTTGCTCGCGGATGACATCACCCAGAATGCGGCCGAGCAGGCGGATGTCGTCAATCAGCGGTTGCTCGGTTGACGCGAGGGTTTTGGATTTGGCCGCTGCCGGGCGCTTTTGGGTGTTTTTCATGATGTGTGTCAAAGCCGTGATACGGGGTAAAAGCAAGAGTCATGCTAGCATCCTCGCCTTGTCTGGATTACCCAGAGGTTACGGCTTCAAGCCCCATTTTTATGAGCAAATTCACCATTGCCACCAGAGAGAGTCGCTTGGCCATGTGGCAGGCTGAGCATGTGCAGTCCATCCTGCGTGGCATGGGGCACGGTGTGGAACTGTTGGGCATGACGACCCAGGGCGACCAGATTCTGGACCGCGCCTTGAGTCAGGTCGGTGGCAAGGGTTTGTTTGTGAAGGAGCTGGAAGTGGCGTTGGAGCTGGGCAAAGCCGACCTGGCCGTTCATTCGCTCAAAGACGTGCCGATGGAGTTGCCCGAGGGTTTTGCCCTGGCCTGTGTGATGGAACGCGAGGATCCGCGTGACGCGTTTGTCTCGAACAAATTTGCCAATCTGGACGCGCTGCCGCAAGGCGCGGTGGTGGGCACCTCCAGTTTGCGCCGGGTGGCCTTGGTGCGCGCGCTGCGCCCGGATCTGAAAATTGAACCGTTGCGCGGCAACCTGGACACGCGTTTGCGTAAATTGGACGAAGGTCAATACGACGCGATCGTACTGGCCGCTGCTGGCCTCAAGCGCCTGGGGCTGTCGCAGCGCATTCGCGCCATTTTTGACCCCGAGCAGATGCTGCCCGCAGCCGGCCAGGGTGCGTTGGGCATTGAAGTGCGCAGCCAGCGCACCGATGTGGTGAATGCCTTGTCACCTTTGGTGCACCAGACCACTTGGCTGGCGGTGGCCGCCGAGCGCGCGGTCAGCAAAGCCATGGGCGGCAGCTGCTCCATGCCGCTGGCAGCCTACGCCACGATCGCCGGTGACCAACTGACGATCAACGCCGCCTGGGGCGATACCGAAGAAAAATTGCCACTGGTGCGGGTGCGTCAGCAGGGCACGGTGACCGACCTGGCCAGCGCTGCCAAGCTGGGGCAGCAGGTGGCCGATGCCCTGCGCGAAGGCGTGCTGGCGCAAGGTGGCAGTCTGGCGCATCTGGATAAGCTGGTTTAGCCGGAATTGTCTGATGCGCGTCATCGTGACCCGGGTGCAGCCGCAGGCGGCGCGCTGGGTCAAATCCCTGTCGACCAAGTTTGATGCTGTCGCTTTGCCACTGATTGTGGTTGGCCCGGCCAGCGATCCGGAGCCGGTGCACGCCGCCGGACAACGCTGGACAGACTATGGTGCTGTGATGTTTGTCAGCAGCCACGCAGTCAATTATTTTTTTCAACAAAATCCGTCTCTAGCCCTTTTATATCAAGGACAAGAAGCTACGCAAACAAGAGTATGGGCGACGGGTCCGGGCACGCGATCGGCGCTGTTGGCGCAGGGGATTCCCGAGGCGTTCGTGGATTCGCCGCCGTCCGATGCGGGTCAGTTTGATTCTGAGGCGTTGTGGCAGGTAGTGCAGGGCCAGGTACACCCGCGTGTGCGCGTGTTGATCGTGCGCGGTGACAGCGCTGGAGTTGAAGAGAACGAGGCAGGCGAAGGCGTCGCGCACAGCGCCGGTGTTGGGCGCGACTGGCTGGCGCAACGGCTGCAGCGCGCTGGCGCGGAGGTGAATTTCGTGGTGGCGTATCAGCGCGGTGCGCCTGTTTGGAGAGGGCAGGAGCGCGCGTTGGCCAGCGCAGCGGCCGCCGACGGCTCGGTCTGGTTGTTCAGCAGTGCCGAGGCGCTGACCCATCTGCGAACCTTGCTGCCGGCGCAGGACTGGTCCGCTGCGCGCGCGGTGGCAACGCACGCGCGCATTGCGCAGGCGGCCAAGGACCTGGGTTTTGGCACGGTCGCGCTGACGCGACCCGCACTGCCGGACGTTTCGGCGTCGATAGAATCTTTGGCATGACAGCTGAACCATCTTCTGCACCTGTGGCTGCTGAGCGGCCAGACAGCGGCGCCGAGCCGAGTCGGCCGGACGCCGTGTTGATCGACCCGCAGCACGGTGTGGGCGCACCACGGCCTGGGTTGCAATGGCTGCTGGGTGTGCTCACCGCTGCGGCCTTGCTGTCAACCTTGTTGCTCTGGCAAAAAGTCAGCAACATGCAGGAATCACTGGCACGCCAGAGTGCCGACGCGCAAGCCCAGTCGCTCGAAGCGCGTACCCTGGCCAAGGAGGCGGTGGACGTCGCCCAGCAGGTTGCAGCCCGCGCTGCGGTGTTTGAGGCACGCCTGAGTGAGGTGGCACTGCAGCGCAGCCAGCTCGATGACCTGATGCAGAGCCTGTCGCGCTCGCGCGATGAAAACCTGGTGGTTGACATTGAGGCCTCCTTGCGCCTGGCGCAACAGCAGGCGCAATTGACCGGTAGTGTGGCGCCTTTGCTGGCCGCACTGCGCAGCGCCGATCAGCGGGTGACGCGCGCTGCGCAGCCCCGGCTGGCGTTGTTACAGCGGGCGATTGCACGCGATATTGACCGTGTCAAGTCAGCAGCGGTGAGCGACACGCCCACCCTGCTGATCAAGCTCGATGAACTGGTGCGTCTGGCCGACGAATTGACGCTGGCCAACGCGGTGGTGCCGGTGAGCGCGCGGGCCAACAAGCCCAAGGCGGCGGCTTCGGCGCCAGCGACCGAGGTGCAGAAAATGCTCTCGCTGGTGCTCGATGAGGCACGCAGTCTGGTTCGCGTCAGCCGTGTCGAATCGCCCGACGCTGTGCTGCTGTCGCCAGAGCAAGGGTTTTTTGTGCGGGAGAACTTCAAACTCAAGTTACTCAACGCGCGTTTGGGTTTGCTGTCGCGCCAGGTGGAGGCCGCGCGTGCCGATCTGGCCACGGCCGAGCTGGCATTGAAGAAGTATTTTGATATGCAGTCGCGCAAATCCCAGACGGCGGCCAACCTCTTGCAGCAAGTGCAATTGCAAATGCGCAATTTGCAGTTGCCGCGCATCGACGACACGCTGGCGGTATTGACCACAGCCGCTGCAGGGCGCTGACCATGCGTGTCGCGCTGTGGTTTTTGGGCTTGTTCGGTGTGGCGGTTGCGCTGGCGCTGTTTGCCAGTGGCAATGGCAGCACGGTCACGGTCTTTTGGCCGCCGCACCGGGTTGATTTGTCGTTGAATTTCGTGGTGCTGTTGCTGCTGCTGCTGCTTGTGTTGGTGCATCTGGCGTTGCGCGCGCTGGCGGCGCTTTTTTCCATGCCGGCACAGGCGCGGTTGTGGCGGCTACGGCATCAGGAGCGGGTAATGAATTCCGCTTTGCTGGACGCCTTGTCGCATCTCATGGCGGGTCGTTTTATCCGGGCCCGCAAGTCGGCAGAACTCGTGATTGCCCGCGAGGCAGCGATCACGCATGCCGGCGAAGTCTGGTCAGAAGCCGCGCGTTTGCGTGTGATGGCGCATTTGCTCGCGGCCGAGAGCGCGCACGCGCTGCAAGACCGCGACGCGCGGGAAGCGCATTTCCGTCAGGCGCTGGCACAGTCTGCGCGCGCCGATGCCAGTGGCACCCGTGACAGCGTGCAGTTGCGTGCCGTGCGCTGGGCACTGGAAGACCGCGATGCGGCGCAGGCGCTGCAGTGGTTGCGTGACTTGCCTTCGGGCGTTGCCAGGCGCACGCTGGCCCTGCGCCTGCGGCTCAAGGTGGCCCGATTGGCTGGCAACAACGAACTGGCGCTCGATACCGCGCGGCTGCTGGTCAAACACAAGGCGTTCAGCGGTGCGGCGGCACAAAGTCTGGTACGGGCACTGGTGCTCGAGTCGATCCAGGCACTGGCTGAGCCCGAACAGCTTGAATCCTTATGGTCGCGTTTGGAAACCGCTGAAAGGGCCATGCCAGAAGTCGCACTGACGGCGGCTGGTCGCATGCTTCGCCTGGGTGGATCGGTTCATCTGGCTCTGGGATGGCTGCTACCGGTGTGGCAGCGTATGACGCACGATGCGACAGGGCTCACACTTGAGCAAAAGGTCTTTTTGATCAGGGTCATGGAGAACGGCTTTTCGGCGGGTGGGGATGCCGTGGACGCAGTCTGGCTGTCGCGCATTGAAGCCGCCCAGATGGCCGACCCGGGCGATGCCGCGCTGCAGTATTTGGCGGGTGTGGCGTGTTTGCATCTGCAGCTTTGGGGCAAGGCGCAACACCTGATCCGGCAGGCGTTGCCACGGTTGGACGACGCCGGTTTGCTGACACGGGCCTGGCAAGTTCTGGCCGAACTGGCGCAGCGCCAGGGTGATGACGCGCAGGCAGCCATTGCATGGAAGAACGCCGCTCAGGTGACGCTGCGCCGACGCCCATGAAGCCCCCGCAACGTGGGCGCGGCGCGTTGTCATGTCAAGCGTGACTTGGCCAGTTTTCACGTCTATCATTGCGCCATGAGTACATTCATTGAACACGTGGTCAAGCTGACCGACCACCGCGACCGGGATCTTTTGGAACTCACGCTGGCCAAGGCGCTGATTGATCTGTTGCCGCTGGAGCGCATTGTGATTGCGCGGGTCATGCGCGAAGAAGGCGTCAGCCGCTGGCTGGAGATAGCCCGACTCGACGTCAAGGGCGGTGGTCGGGTGATTGACCCGCAACGGGTGGATTTCCAGTCGCTGGTCAAACTCGAAGACAACGCCGACCGGATCAAGTGCCTGCAAAGCCGGGAGCGCGTTGAAATTGCCTGGGCTGGCCCCGACGGGCCACGTATCACGATGCTGCCCCTGTTTTCTGATTCGCGTCCCGAAGATGCCGGTGTGCTGGAGCTGCATTCCGGCGCGCTGTTGGGCGAGGACAGCATGACGTTGATAGATGCCCTGCGCCAGATTTACCGCAACATGTACACCTTGCTTGAGTTCAGCGATCGCGATGCGTTGACCGGGCTGCTCAGCCGCAAGTCGCTTGACGATGCGTTTTACAGCGCCGTGCTGGAAGACCTGGATGGGCTCTCAAGCCCCAAGAGCAGAGGTGTGGCACAGACTGATAGTGAGCGCCGACACCGTGTCCCGGCCAACTACTGGTTGGGGTCAGCGGCAATTGACAATTACCCGCTGATCAGCCAGCAGCACGGTGCGGCGGTGGCTGAAGAGGTGTTGCAGCGCGTGGCGCGCATCATGAGTTCGACGTTTCGAACCTACGATTTGCTCTACCGCTTTGACGGCGAACATTTTGGTGTGTTGATGCACTGTCCAGACGAGGCGCTGGTGCTGTCGGCCTTTGACCGCTTTCGTGCCAACGTGGAGAACTACCGTTTTGGTGCCGCTGGTCGCGTCACTGTGAGCTGCGGCTTCACCGGCGTTGGTACCGACGATTCACCCGCCAGCGCGCTTGCCAACAGCGACCTGGCGGTTGATTTCGCGCGTCGTTGCGGCGGCAACAAGGCGTGTAGCCACCTTGGGCTGGTGCGCCGGGGCTTTTTTGGCGCCGCCGCCGCCGCCAGCGCTTAGTTACTTGACCGGCAGCACCTCAAAAGGCAGCGTTGTTGCACGCAGGTCGCGCTTGGTTTCCACCAATACCAGCGGACGATCTTCCTGAGGGGTGACGGGTGGTCGTTCACGTGGCACACGAACGGGTTGCAGCTGTGCTGCGATCTGCGCTTGTGCGGCGGCCACTTTCGCGGTATCCGAGCTGATCCAAGTCAAGCCGCTTTTTTGTGCAATCTGGCTGAGCTCGTCCACGGGCAGGGTGAAAGCCTGTACCTGGGGCAACGGCACCGGGGCAGCGGACGCTATTGCGGCGGGTTTGGCAACCGGTGCCGGCTCAGGCACCAGTACCGGTGCCGGTGCCGCTGGCTCTTGCGTCACACCCACTGGCGTCGGCGTATTGGCGCTGGGTGCGACCATGTCGTCAGCAATGGCCGCTGGAGCTACTGCCGTGCTTGCAGGAGCGGTTGCGCTGAAATACGATTTGCGCGGTGCCACATCGTCTGCAGCATCGCTGGCCGACTGATCCAGGGGCAGGGTGGCTTGTTCGCCGACCGCTTGCACGGCATCACTTTGCTCAGCACGTTCACTACGCGGGCGACGCTCGCGACCATAGCGGTCACGCGAGCGTTTTTCGCGGGGGGCGCTATCTTCACGCGGCACAGCTTCAGCTTCGGCCGTCGCGGGCGCTGTACTCTGGATTGCTGCGTTGCTGACGTCAGCATTGTCGGCTGCAACCGGGTTGTCACGCGCGTCGTCTGCCCTGGCTGGACCGCTGTTGCGCTGACCGCGACCAGGGCGGCGTTCACCGCGACCGGCGCGGGCGCCACGTTCGGGGCGTTGCTCATTGCGGCCATCCTCTGGGGCGACGCCAGGCGCGCCGGTGTCTGGCGTTGTGATGTCGGCCACCAAGCCATTGGCTTGCATGTCGGTGCGTTCTCGCGCGCCACGGTCACCTCGCGGTGCACCACGTTCGCCACGTTCAGCGCGGTTGCCACGGCCCTCAGTGCGGCCCTCACCACGGTTGTTGCGGCCTTCGCCGCGTGATCCCCGGCCGTCTGGACGGTCGCCGCGTGGCGTGCGACTGCCGTCACGGCCACCACGACCAGTGCGGCCAGCAGGTGTTTCAGACGTTGCAGCGACTGGCGTAGGTGTTGCTGGCGGTGCTGATGGTTCTGGCACGAACAAAGACTTGAGCCAGCCAAAAAAGCCTTTTTCTACTACCGCGGGTGCCGCTGGCACGACCGGTGCGGTCGCAGGCGGCACAACCACCGGTTCCGGCTTGGCAGGGGCCAAGGGGGCAGGTGCGTCAGGCAACACGCCCTTGATCAGCGGCACCTGGCGGTTGGTGGGCTCTTGCGAGCGGCGCGTTACCGCGGTGGCGTCTTCGACTTCTTCGGCCAGTTTGTAGCTGGCGGTGATGCCATCCAGACGCGGGTCGTCATGCTTGAGGCGTTCGAGCTTGTAGTTGGGTGTCTCAAGCGACTTATTGGGCACCATCAGCACGTTGATGCGCTGCTTGAGTTCGATCTTGGCGATCTCGTTGCGCTTTTCGTTGAGCAGGAACGAGGCAACTTCGACCGGTACCTGGCACAGCACCGACGCGGTGTTGTCTTTCAGGGACTCTTCCTGGATCACGCGCAAAATCTGCAGTGCGCTCGATTCGGTGTCGCGGATGTGGCCCGAGCCACCGCAGCGCGGGCAGGGAATGGACGCGCCTTCGCTCAAGGACGGGCGCAGGCGTTGTCGGCTCATTTCCATCAGACCGAATTTGCTGATGGAAGCAAACTGCACGCGCGCACGGTCTTGCCGCAGCGCGTCGCGCAGGCGGTTTTCGACTTCGCGGCGGTTGCGGCTTTCTTCCATGTCGATGAAGTCGATGACGATCAAGCCGCCCAGGTCACGCAGGCGGGCCTGGCGCGCCACTTCGTCAGCGGCTTCGAGGTTGGTGCGGGTGGCGGTTTCCTCGATATCGCTGCCCTTGATGGCGCGCGCCGAGTTGACGTCAACGCTGACCAGCGCCTCGGTGTGGTCGATGACGATGGCGCCGCCACTCGGCAGCGTCACGGTGCGGGCATAGGCGGTTTCGATCTGGTGTTCGATCTGGAAACGGCTGAACAGCGGTGCGTCGTCGCGGTAGCGTTTGACGCGTGCCGCGTGCTCGGGCATCACATGCGCCATAAATTGTTGCGCTTGGTCGTACACGTCGTCGGTGTCGATCAGGATGTCGCCAATGTCGTGGTTGAAGTAGTCGCGGATGGCGCGAATGACCAGGCTGGATTCCTGGTAAATCAGGAACGCACCTTTGGCACCTTTGGCAGCGCCGTCAATGGCGTCCCACAGCTTGAGCAGGTAGTTCAAGTCCCACTGCAACTCGGGTGCGCTGCGGCCAATGCCAGCGGTGCGGGCGATGATGCTCATGCCGCTGGGGTATTCCAGCTGGTCCATGTTTTCTTTGAGCTCGGCGCGGTCTTCACCTTCAATGCGTCGGCTGACACCGCCGCCACGCGGGTTGTTGGGCATCAAGACCACATAGCGGCCAGCCAGCGAGACAAATGTGGTCAGCGCAGCGCCTTTGTTGCCGCGCTCTTCTTTTTCAACCTGGACCAGCAGCTCCTGGCCTTCCTTGATGGCGTCCTGGACGCGTGCCTGGCTGACAGACACACCCGGCTGGAAGTACTGCTTGGAGACTTCCTTGAACGGTAGAAAGCCGTGGCGCTCCTCGCCGTAGTCGACAAAACAGGCCTCCAGAGAGGGCTCGACCCGGGTCACTACCGCCTTGTAAATGTTGCCCTTGCGTTGCTCGCAACCTTCAATTTCGATTTCGTAGTCGAGCAGTTTTTGCCCGTCAACCACCGCCAGGCGGCGTTCTTCAGCCTGGGTGGCGTTAATCAGCATCCTTTTCATGGGTGCGCTCCTTCAATTCAATATCAACCATCGGCTCACGGTGAGCCACTGATACGCCAACGAAGCTTTGAAATGAGGAGGAAACAGCCGGAGAACCCCGTCTCACACAGTGAGTCTGGGTATGGGCGCGTGGAGGGGAGCGATTGGGTTTGGGGAAATAATTGCTATTGAGTAAATAGCTGACTGCGCCCGTTTGACAGGCGCTGATGCCAAATGTTTACCAACAAACGGCACGTGTACGCACCGCTGGCATAAAAACATCAGGGACATCAACACAAACATATCGCTTCATTCCATTCACAGCACAGGTCTGTGAATTTTGGGTATTCCGATTCAGGATTTCAAGGCATCGTTTTAACTTGCTATCCGGGCTGCCACCTGTGGCCTCTGGGTCACGGGTTTGCAAACAGAACGACAAGCGGTACCGACTTTTCTGGTGCGGCGAGCGGTGCGTGAACTAAACTTCACCGATTGACTGAAATGGTATTTCAGAAGAATCAACCACTTAACCAACACATCACCAGTGAAAGTCATTATAGGGGGCAAAGCCGCTCCAGCCGCCCCTGCAGTGAAAACGGTCTGTGTGGATGACGATGGCAGTGGCCAGCGCCTTGACAATTTTCTGCTGCGCCAGCTCAAAGGTGTACCCAAAACCCACGTTTACCGTCTGATTCGCAGTGGCGAGGTGCGCGTCAACAAAGGTCGCGCCAGCGCAGATACCCGGCTCCAGTCCGGTGATCTGGTGCGCATCCCGCCGGTACGTATTTCCGAGCGGGTGGCAGAAAAAACCGCTGCCATGGCCGAGCAGGTGGCGCGCGCCGTCCCGGCCCGCGACTTTGCCGTGCTGCTCGAAGACGACCACCTGGTTGCCCTGAACAAGCCTGCAGGGGTGGCGGTGCATGGCGGCTCTGGCGTGAGTTTTGGGGTCATTGAGCAACTGCGCATGGCCCGGCCAGCGGCCAAATTTCTGGAACTGGTGCACCGGCTGGACCGCGACACCAGTGGCATCTTGCTGGTGGCCAAGAAACGCAGCGCGCTGAAAAACCTGCAAGACCAGTTCCGTGAACGTCAGACCGGCAAGACTTATCTGGCCATGGTGCGCGGGCAATGGCCGGCCAAACTCAAGGTGCTGGACAGACCGCTGCACAAGTATCTGCTGCAAGGCAAAGACGGCCAGGCCGGTGAACGCCGCGTCAAAGTGGTGACGCGCGACGACCCGGACGGCATGCCCTCGGTGACGCTGGTCAAGGTCAGGGCAGCCACACCGACGTATTCTTTGCTGGAAGTCACCATCAAGACCGGCCGCACGCACCAGATACGGGTGCATCTGGCCAGTGAAGGCTTTCCGATCTTGGGCGATGACAAGTATGGTGACTTTGAACTGAACAAAGCTTTGGCACGCGCCGACGCCCAGCCTGGCCTCAAGCGGATGTTTTTGCACGCCTGGCGTTTGCAGTTCAATCACCCTGCAACCCACGAGCGACTTGAATTGCTGGCAGACTTGCCGCCTGAACTGAACCAATTTGTTGCGGCAGCTTGTCCTGGCGCCGCGACCGTCTGATGGAAGCCCATGACCCAACGCCGATTTGATCTGATTGCTTTTGACTGGGATGGCACGCTGTTTGACTCGACCGCCATCATTGCCCGCTGTATCCAGGCAGCGGTGCGCGATGTGGGTGGCAAGGAGCCCACATTTGAAGAAGCCTCCTATGTGATCGGCATGGGGCTGATGCAGGCGTTGGCGCATGCGGCGCCCGATGTACCGAAAGAGTTGTATCCCAAACTGGGCGATCGCTACCGCCACCATTATTTTGCAATTCAGCATGAAATCAACCTCTTTGATGGCGTCCTTCCGCTGCTCGCTGACCTGAAGGAGCGCGGCCATCTGTTAACGGTGGCCACCGGCAAGAGCCGTCGCGGGCTGGATGAAGCGCTGAATACGTCGATGCTTGCGGGTGTTTTTGACGCCTCGCGCACCGCTGACCAGACCGCTGGCAAGCCCGATCCGCTGATGTTGCATGAGTTGATGGCCGAATTTGGCGTGCCACCGCAGCGCACGCTGATGATTGGCGACACGACGCATGACCTGCAGATGGCGCTGAACGCCGGCTGCGCCAGTGTGGCGGTAAGCTATGGCGCGCATGAAAGCGCTGATTTTCATACCCTGCAGCCGCTCTTTGTGGCGCCTGACGTCAAGCAATTGCACGATTGGATGCTGGTCAACGCATGACAGCCAAGCCTGCGACGGTGTCCGAGCTGGTGTATCTGTGCCAGTCTGCTGAGTTGGTGGACAGCGGCAGTGCAGTGCCGTTTGAGGTGCGTTATTTTTCGCGCAGTTGCAACGCGTTTGCCGTGCGTTACGGTGGCAAGGTCTATGCCTACCTGAACCAGTGTTCGCACGTGCCGATGGAGATGGATTACCAACCCAACCAGTTTTTTGATTCCACCGGGCATTGGTTGATGTGCGCCACGCACGGCGCCATGTATTCACCCAGCACCGGGCATTGCCGCATGGGGCCGTGCCGGGGTGGTTTGGTTCCCATCGCCACCCGCGAAGCCGATGGTGTGGTGCACTGGCATACTTCTGACAAGTTTCAAACCGTTTTTTGACCGATGAGCGCCCTTGTCACGGGCGGCGCTTCGGCCATCGGACACCCAGGAAAAATATATGGAAAATAACCCTCAAGCCCAAGCAGAACAAGCGCAAGTAGCTTCTGATAATAGAGCAAATAACGCTCCCGAGTCGATCACCTGGGAGCGTGCCACGCTCGAGAAACTGGCGTTTGCCGCGCTGCGTGAGCAGACGCTGGCGCGGCGTTGGCGCATTTTTGTGCGCCTGTCCTGGCTGGTGGTGATTGCAGCGCTGGTCTGGTTTGGTTTCTCGGAGGCCAGCGTCAACAAAAGCGTCAGCACGCCCCATACTGCCTTGGTCGAAATCAAGGGAGAGATTGCGTCGGGCAACGAAGCTAGCGCCGAGCTGATTTTGTCGTCGGTGCGGGCTGCTTTTGAAGACGCAGGCGCGCAGGCGGTGGTGTTGCTGATCAATTCACCCGGTGGCAGTCCGGTGCAGGCGGGCATCATCAACGACGAGATCGTTCGCCTCAAAACCTTGCACAAGAAACCGGTGTACGCTGTGGTGGAAGAGTCCTGCGCGTCGGCAGCGTATTACATTGCCGTCTCCGCCGACAAGATTTTTGTCGACAAGGCCAGCATTGTCGGCAGCATTGGTGTGCTGATGGACGGTTTTGGCTTTACCGGGCTGATGGAAAAGCTCGGCGTCGAGCGACGTTTGATGACCGCAGGTGAAAACAAGGGGTTTCTGGATCCGTTCAGCCCGCAGACCGAAGCGCAGCGCGGCTACGCACAAACGATGCTCGACCAGATTCATCGCCAGTTCATCGACGTGGTCAAAGCCGGTCGGGGGCAGCGCTTGAAGGAAACACCAGAGATGTTCAGCGGCCTGTTCTGGAGCGGGCAACAAGCCATCGAGCTGGGACTGGCCGACCAGTTGGGCAGCGTCGATTTTGTTGCGCGCGAGGTTGTGAAAGCCGAAGAGGTTGTCGACTACACGCGCCGCGATAACGTCGCCGAGCGCCTGGTCAAGCGCTTTGGCGCGGCGATGGGGTCTGCAGCAGTTGCGTCAATGCGCGCGTCGACCGTCTGGCGCTGAGCTGGTGCCTGCGCTCTATCGCCCGATGACAAACACGCTCGGTGTCGCGTTATCGACTGGGCCGGGCTTGTGACGCCAGTTTTTTGCTGTGTCGCTGGCGATCCGGGCGCGTGCCAGTGTCAGGCCGCTGGCGATGGCCAGGCGGGTATTGGGCTGCAGGGTTTGGATCAGCGATTGCCACATGACCTGGTTGCGGTACGGCGTTTCAATGAACAACTGGGTTTGACTGCTGCGCAGCGCCTGGGATTCCAGTTCCTTGATGCGGCTGACGCGGTCGCTGGTTTCTTGTGGCAGGTAACCGACGAAGGCAAAGTTTTGCCCGTTCAAGCCGCTGGCAGCCAGCGCCAGGAGCAACGACACCGGCCCCACCAGCGGCACCACCGGCACCCCCAGGTCATGCGCGGCGCGTACGACTGACGAGCCCGGGTCGGCCACCGCGGGCATGCCCGCTTCGCTGAGCAATCCCATGTTGTGACCATCCAGCGCCGGTTGCAGCAAGGGCCGTGCGTCAAACGTGCCGTTGTGGTCGCCTTTTTTGTGCACTTCACGTGGCAGTTCGACCAACGACAGGGTTTGCAAACTCTGGCACAGCGGGGCAATGGCATTGATACGTTTGAGGTAGGCACGCGCTGATTTGGCGTTTTCGCAGACCCAGTAACTGATCTCGGCTGCAGTTTGCAGCGTGCCAAGCGGCAGGCTTTGGTGCAAGTCGTTGGCTTCGTCACAGCCAAAATCCAGTGGTGCGGGCACCAAAAAGAGGGTGCCGGTGGTGCGGGTGGCGGGTGCGCTCATGCTGGCAACACCTGGGCGCCTGCTGCCCGCAACAGGCGGCAGGTGCGCATCAGTGGCAGGCCAATCAGCGCCGTCGGGTCGTCGTTGTCAATGCGCTCCAGCAGCGCGATGCCCAGACCCTCGCTTTTGGCACTGCCGGCGCAGTCGTAGGGTTGTTCAAGGCGCAAGTAAGTTTCGATTTCTTTGTCAGTGACTTGACGAAATAACACCTTGACGACCGCCAGGTCGGTTTTTGCAAAACCGGTTGCGATGCACACCACCGCGACTGCCGTCTGGAACAACACGGTCTGACCGCGCATGGCCTGCAACTGCTGTACCGCCCGATCATGCGTGTGTGGCTTGCCCAATGCAAGACCGTTCAGGTCAGCAACCTGGTCAGAGCCGATCACCACCGCGTCAGGATGCTGCAGCGCAACCGACTGCGCCTTGGCCAGCGCCAGGCGGCAGGCCAGGTTGGCAGTATTTTCAGTGGCAAGAGGAGCTTCGTCGACGTTGGAGGCAACCACTCCAAAAGGCAAGCGCAAGCGCTCAAGCAGTTGGCGGCGATACGCGGAGGTGGAGGCCAGAATGAGCTGGCGTTGGGGTGAGGTGGTCATGACAGGATTCTCTTACACTGCTGCCATGTTGCAACATAGCCACCCCCCAATACTCGATGTCGCGCATGCAGCGCTTGCTGGCACTGCTTTAAAAGGTGTCGATAAGCTCTCAAGTTTTGAACGTCTGAAGGTTGAAAGTCAGGGTGACACTGCTGGGAAAACCGTGTACTGGTCGGCCAGCTTTGCGCTGCGAGTGGATCAGGCGGGTAGGCAGAGCGTCTGGCTGGATTTGGCGGTCGATGTCAGCTTGGAACAAATCTGTCAGCGTTGCCTGCAGCCGGTGACAGTAGCCGTTCACGCTGAGTCGGCATTTCGCTTTGTAGCAAGCGAAGCTGTGGCCGAGCAGGAAGATGACGATTGCGAAGAAGACCTGCTGGTGACCAGCAGGACCTTTGACCTGGCTGCCCTGATCGAAGACGAGGTGTTGCTGGAATTGCCATTGGTGCCGCGGCACGAGGTTTGCCCGGTGCCGGTCAAGACAACGATTGCTGACCCGGAGTTTGACCAGGCCGATGGCAAACCCAACCCGTTTGCTGCGCTGGCGGCACTCAAAGGCAGGTAGGCTGGCCTGGCGACCGGGTTTGCCTTGCTCCCTATGACCTTCAGCACTGACACTGTTTAAATCGCACCCTGCCCAAAGAGACGACACGCGGTTCGGTTATACTCTATAGCTTTTGCCCACACCCGGTGTGTGCATCCCCACAACCCTCGCTGCCTGATTTTGGGCAGTCTACTTGCGCTAGGAGCGGATCATGGCCGTCCAACAAAACAAAAAGTCACCTTCAAAACGCGGTATGCACCGCTCGCACAATGCCTTGGTTGTGCCTGGTATTGCGGTCGAATCGACCACTGGTGAAACGCACCTGCGTCACCACATCAGTCCGACCGGGTTTTACCGTGGTCGCAAGGTCCTCAAGACCAAGTCTGAAGCCTAAAACCGCAAAAAGTCCTTTGGCCCGAGGCTACCTGCGTGTGTAGCCTCGGGCCTTCGCTTTTGCGGGCTAGACTGTTTTGTTCCAAGAAAAATGTCGTTGTAGTCCATTCATGATCACTATTGCCGTTGATTGCATGGGGGGGGACCATGGCCCGCGTGTCACTTTGCCTGCTTGCGCCCATTTTTTGGAGCAACATGCCGATGTGCGCCTGATCGTGGTCGGTTTGCCCGACAGCATGGCCGGATTTAAACACGCCAGGGCAACGGTAGTGTTGGCCAGCGAGGTGGTCACCATGGATGACCCGCTGGAAGCGGCCTTGCGTCGAAAGAAAGACTCTTCAATGCGCGTTGCGATTGCCCAGATCAAGGACGGAAAAGCGCAAGCCGTGGTATCTGCTGGTAACACAGCTGCTTTGATGGCTATCTCTCGTTATCTTTTAAAAACATTGGATGGTATCGATCGTCCGGCCATTGCCGCCCAAATTCCAAACGCCAAAGGGCATGGCACGACTGTGCTGGATATGGGAGCCAATGTGGATTGCTCGGCAGAGCATCTGTTACAGTTTGCGGTGATGGGTTCTGCGCTGGTGTCGGTACTCAGCGGCGAACAAAATCCAACTGTTGGGCTTTTGAATATCGGCGAAGAGGCGATAAAAGGCAACGAAGTTATCAAAAAAGCCGGTGAACTGTTGCGTACTGCGTCTAAAGCCGGTGATTTGAATTTTTACGGCAATGTCGAGGGCAATGATATTTTCAAAGGTACCACCGATATTGTTGTCTGTGACGGGTTTGTCGGCAATGTGGCGCTGAAAGCCAGTGAAGGCTTGGCCAAAATGATTGTCGATTTCCTGAAAAAAGAGTTTTCCAACAACATCTTGACAAAATTGTCGGCTATTGTTGCTTATCCGGTAATATCTGCGCTTAAAAAGCGGATGGATCATCGCCGCTACAACGGTGGCGCATTGCTTGGGCTGCGCGGGCTGGTGTTCAAGAGCCACGGCTCGGCCGACGAGCTGGCTTTTGGCTACGCTTTAAGCCGGGCGTATGATGCCGCCCGAAACAATTTATTGGAGCGGGTTCAAGCGCGGATTGCCCATGCAGCACCCCTCTTGACGCCGGTTGCGACCGCGTTACCCAATGAAGCTGCTCTACAAGGCTAATTTATGACCCTTTACTCACGTATTACCGGCACTGGCAGTTATCTGCCACCGCAACGCCTGACCAATGCCGACATGGTTGCCCGACTGGCGGCGCAGGGCGTTGAGTCGAGCGACGACTGGATTGTCGAGCGCACCGGCATCCGGGCGCGCCATTTTGTGAGCGAAGGAGAGACGACCAGCGACCTCGCATTACGCGCCTGCCAGCAGGCGCTGGAAGCCGCCGGTGTCCCGGCCAGTGACATTGATTTGCTGATCGTGGGCACCTCGACGCCAGATATGGTGTTTCCATCGACGGCCTGCATTCTGCAGGGCAGGTTGGGCTCCAAGGGCGGCGCAGCTTTTGACGTGCAGGCGGTGTGTTGTGGTTTTATCTACGCACTCACGCTGGCGGACTCCTTGATCAAGACGGGCTCGGCCAAAAAAGCCCTGGTGGTGGGAGCCGAGGTGTTTTCACGGATACTGGATTTCAAGGATCGCACCACTTGTGTGCTTTTTGGCGATGGCGCTGGCGCTGTGGTGCTGGAGGCTTCCAGCGAGCCGGGCATTCTGGCGACCGACATGCACGCCGATGGCAAGCACACCGACATGTTGTGTGTGCCAGGGCACGTCTGCGGTGGCGAAATCCTGGGCGTGCCGCTGCTGCGCATGGATGGGCAAGCCGTATTCAAGCTCGCCGTGGGTGTGTTGGACGAAACCGCGCGTGCCGTGCTGGCGAAGGCGGGTAAGACCGAGGCTGACATTGACTGGCTGGTGCCACACCAGGCCAATATCCGTATCATGCAAAGTACCGCGCGCAAGCTCAAATTGCCGATGGACAAAGTGGTGGTGACCGTTGATCAGCATGGCAACACCTCGGCTGCGTCGATTCCACTGGCGCTCGACACCGCCGTGCGTCAAGGCCAAGTCAAGCGTGGGCAAATTCTGTTGCTTGAAGGCGTAGGTGGCGGTTTTACCTGGGGTTCTGTACTTCTTAAAATATAGCTACTGACGATTATTCCATAAGGGCTGGAGTTCTTTTTTGTTGTCAAAATATTTACTTTCAAGCGGACACATGAAACCTTTTGCTTTTGTTTTTCCAGGGCAAGGCTCGCAGTCTGTGGGCATGCTTGATGGGTGGGGCGAGCACCCACAGGTGCGTCTGGCAGTGCAGGAAGCGTCCGATGCGATGGGTGAAGATTTGGGGCGACTCATTAAAGAGGGGCCCAAAGAAGCGCTGGCGTTGACGACCAACACACAGCCGGTGATGCTGTTGGCCGGCGTTGCGGCCTACCGCGTCTGGATGGCCGAAGTGGGTGTGGCGCCGCAGGCTGTGGCGGGTCACTCACTGGGTGAATATTCGGCGCTGGTTGCTGCTGGCGTTTTGTCGCTGGCGCAGGCGGCGCCGCTGGTGCGTTTCCGGGCGCAGGCGATGCAAGACGCGGTGCCGGTCGGACAAGGCGCGATGGCCGCCATTTTGGGTATGGAAGCCGCCAAGGTCACCGAGATTTGCCACCAGGTCACTGGCACGTTTGGTCAGAATTCGCCTGAAGTCGTCGAGGCAGTCAATTTCAATGACCCGGGTCAAACCGTCATTGCCGGCTCCAAAGCGGCCGTCGAGCAAGCCTGTATCACGCTCAAAGCCCAGGGTGCCAAGCGCGCTTTGCCACTGCCGGTATCGGCGCCGTTTCACTCCTGCTTGATGAAGCCCGCGGCCGAGGCTTTGCGGCAAAAACTCGTTGACACGGTGTTTGCTGCGCCACGGATCGCTGTAGTCAACAATGTTGACGTGACCGTTGAGAATGACCCTGAACGCATTCGCGACGCTTTGTACCGTCAGGCGTTTGGCCCGGTGCGCTGGGTCGAGTGTGTGCAGGCGCTGCAGGCGCGCGGCCTGTCGACTCTGGTGGAATGCGGTCCTGGTAAAGTGCTCGCTGGCATGACCCGGAGGATTGCACCAGACATGCAAGGCATCTCCTTGTTTGATATCGCCAGTTTGGCGGAAGTGAAGTCCGTGCTGGAGACGCAAGCATGAGCAGTATTGAATTTGCGGGGCAGGTGGCGTTGGTCACCGGGGCCTCTCGCGGTATCGGCGCGGCCATCGCGCTGGCGTTGGCGCAGCGTGGCCTCAAAGTGATCGGTACCGCCACTACTGACGACGGTGCGTCCAACATCAGCCAAGCGCTGGCTGCTTTTCCGGGCTGCGCTGGCAAAAACCTCAACGTCAACGATGCCGCTGGCGTCGACGCGCTGATCGACGCCATCACCAAAGAGCATGGTCGTTTGCATGTGTTGGTCAACAACGCCGGTATCACCCGTGACAACCTGGCCATGCGCATGAAAGACGATGAGTGGGACGCGGTGCTTGACACCAATCTCAAAGCCGTTTTTCGCATGAGCCGCTCGGTCATGCGCACCATGATGAAGCAGCGCTATGGCCGCATCATCAGCATCACGTCGGTGGTGGGTGCTTCGGGCAACCCGGGCCAAGCCAATTACGCCGCCGCCAAAGCCGGCGTGGCTGGTATGACGCGTGCGTTGGCGCGGGAACTGGGTTCGCGCAATATCACCGTCAATTGTGTCGCCCCGGGCTTTATTGAGACCGACATGACAGCGGGCTTGGCCGATGAACAGCAAAAGGCCCTGTTGAGCCAGATCCCGCTCGGGCATCTGGGCAAGCCAGCCGATATTGCCCACGCGGTGGCCTATCTCGCGTCGCCACAGGCCGCCTATGTGACGGGTCAGGAACTGCACGTCAACGGCGGTATGTTCATGGCCTGATTGGTGGTTAAATAGCAGCAAAATAAAGCCGCGGTGTCCGGTCGGCGGTCGGGTTAGAGAGAGCTTTTCAAGCCCGGCTAAAATCTCGGATCTTTTTACAACCCTTTGAGGGAACTCATGAGCGATATTGAAGCACGCGTTAAGAAAATCATTGCCGAACAACTCGGTGTTGAAGAATCCCAAGTCACCAATGAAAAAGCCTTTGTGGCCGATTTGGGTGCCGATTCCCTGGACACCGTCGAGTTGGTGATGGCGCTTGAAGACGAGTTTGGCATTGAGATCCCGGACGAAGACGCTGAAAAAATCACCACGGTGCAAAACGCGGTGGACTACGCCAATACCCACAAGAAAGCGTAGTGAATGTGGGTGGCGCTTGCGCCACTTGCTCTTGGCAGGCGTGCTGGACGTTGACTTTGCGCCTGCGTCAAGCCACCGTTCGACTGCGCGGAACCTGCCCGGGTACCGTGCACTATTCCAGATTAACCACTGATTGTTTACCACCATGTCCCGTCGCCGCGTTGTTGTCACAGGTTTAGGTTGTATCAGTCCGGTTGGAAACACCGTTGATGCGACCTGGGCCAATTTGCTCGCTGGTCAATCGGGTGTTGGCCTGATTACCAAATTTGACGCCGCCACTTTCAATTGCAAAGTTGCTGGCGAAGTCAAAGGTTTTGATATCGAGTCCTACATGAGCGCGAAAGAAGCGCGCACGATGGACACCTTTATCCATTACGGCATTGCCGCTGCAGCACAGGCGGTGGCTGATGCCGGTTTGCCCACAGGCGATGCTTTGAGTGAAGAGCTGGCCACCCGCATTGGCTGTGTCATTGGTTCGGGCATTGGTGGTTTGCCGATGATCGAAACGGTGCATTCCGAGTATGTTGCGCGTGGCGCGCGCCGTATTTCACCGTTCTTTGTGCCCTCGACCATCGTCAACATGATCGCCGGTCATGTGTCTATCCGTTACGGTTTCAAAGGCCCCAATCTGGCCATCGTGACCGCGTGCACCACCGGTTTGCATTGCATCGGCCAGGCTGGTCGGATGATTGAGTACGGCGACGCCGATGTGGTTGTTGCCGGAGGCTCTGAAGCGGCGGTGTCCGCTTTAGGTGTCGGCGGTTTTGCCGCCATGCGCGCTTTAAGCACCCGCAACGACGACCCGGCCACGGCGTCACGCCCTTTTGACAAGGACCGCGACGGTTTCGTGTTGGGCGAGGGCGCTGGTGTCATGGTGTTGGAAGAATACAACCACGCCAAGGCACGTGGTGCCAAGATTTACGCCGAATTGGCGGGCTTTGGCATGAGTGCCGACGCGGGTCACATGACCGCACCAAACATGGACGGTCCGCGCCGTGCCATCGTCAGCGCGCTGTGCAACGCGGGCATCAATGCCGACCAGGTCAACTATGTCAATGCGCACGGCACCTCAACGCCGCTGGGTGACATCAACGAATCGAATGCCATCAAGGCGGCGCTCGGTGACCATGCCAGGAACGTGGTGGTCAATTCCACCAAGTCCATGACTGGACACCTGTTAGGCGGTGCTGGTGGCCTGGAATCGGTGGTCACGGTACTCGCGCTGCATCATCAGAAGAGCCCGCCGACGATCAACATCTTCAACCAAGATGACGACTGTGATCTGGACTACTGCGCCAACACCGCGCGCGACATGAAAATCGACGTCGCTGTCAAAAACAACTTCGGTTTTGGTGGGACCAACGGGTCCCTGGTATTCAAGCGCGTATCTTGATCTCGCCGGGGCGAGCGGTCCCGTCGAATCGGCTTGCACCAGGGTATTGCCTCCATGCACAACGCCCCAGTGGTCAGTTACCCGGTCGGGCGTTCGTATTTCCACGCGGCAGTAGTGGTTTGTATGGTGTTCGCCGGCGCGGCGAACCTGCTGGTCTGGACGGTCCAACCCGATCTGTTACTGGCTCGGTACACAGTCGCCTGGTTGGTGTGGCTGCTGTGTCTGTTTTTCGCGGCCTGGGGCTGGTGGCGCTCGCCGCAGGGTGACCTGCGATTCACGGGTGACAGCTGGCAGTGGGTTGATCCGGCTCAAACGCAGCAAGTGACGCTGGGCGTGCAACTTGATTTGCAGCAGACCTTGCTGGTGCGTACCAGCGACGCGCAGTCCCGGGTGCGCTGGTTGTGGCTGGCGCACGCACGGCAACCCCAGCGTTGGCTTGATCTGCGGCGTGCTGTTTTTGCCAGACAGCACGATCCCCAGGTTGATGGCAGTCCTGAGGTGTCGGCATGACGCTCCAGCAGTCCGATGACGTACGCGTGAGTTTGCCTGGCGACAGCGACTTGTTGTTGGTTGAGCGCGCGCGCGCTGGCGATCAGCGGGCATTTGAACTGCTGGTGATCAAGTACCAGCGGCGAGTGGAGCGCTTGGTTGGCCGCATGGTGCGTGATGTCGACCTGGTTCCTGACATCGCGCAAGAGACCTTCATCCGCGCCTACCGGGCGCTGCACCAGTTTCGCGGCGATGCGCAGTTTTATACCTGGCTGTACCGTATTGCCGTCAATACCGCCAAGAAGTTTTTGCTTGCGCTTAAGCACGATCCCACGGTGTCCGAGAGCGCGCTTGCGTCAAAAGATGACGACGATGAAACTTTTATCAGCAGAAACGAACCAAGCACAGAGGAAACACCTGAATCGGCGTTGGCCGCCAAGGAAATTACGCAGGTGATTGAGGAGGTGCTGGCGCAGTTGCCAGAGGATTTGCGCCAGGCGATTACCCTGCGCGAGATGGAGGGCTTGAGTTACGAAGACATTGCAGCGCTGATGGCTTGCCCAATCGGCACCGTGCGGTCGCGCATATTCCGGGCGCGCGAGGCGATTTCTGAGCGGGTACGCCCGATGCTGGAACGTCAAACGGGCAAGCGGTGGTGACGTCAACTGGGTTGGATGATGGATTGAAGTATTTTTGGGATAAAACAAACCATGTCAGATGAAACGCGGTTACCTGCCGAAATGGTGTCGGCGCTGATGGACGGCGAATTGCGCGGCGCCGAGTTCACGCGCGCGCTCGATTACCTTGAGGACAATCGTTCGGCTCGCGATGCCTGGGATACCTACCACCTGGTCGGTGAAGTGCTGCGCAGCGGCAAGCTGCAAACCCAGGCACACGACGCTGCCTTCATCGATCGCTGGCGCACGGCAGTGGTCTCTGATGCTCTCAATAGTGAAGCAAATAACCAATTTTTTGAAAGAGCTGAACCGATTTATCAGCCTCAGGTTGCGGCCGCGAATGACGGTTGGTGGCGTCGTGTCGCCGGATTGGCGTCAATTGCTTTTGTCGGCATCCTGGTCTGGCAGGCTGCGCAGTGGATGGGCCCAGGCGGTTCAGCTGGCAGCACGCCGACGCTGGCACAGTCGTCGGCGCAGCCTCTGGAGTTGACCTCGTCGGTGTCTGCCGCAGTGGCTGAAGAGAGTGGCGCGGTGATGCTGCGTGACCCGCAACTCGACGCGCTGCTGGCTGCGCACCGCCAGCACGGGGGGGTGACGGCGCTGCAGATGCCCGCCGGTTTTTTGCGCAACGCGACCTTTAATGAGGCGAGCCGTTGAAGCGATTGGCTGGATTGTTCCTTTTTTTGCTGACCTTGTGCCTCAGTGGTGTGCTGCACGCTCAGTCGCTGCCACAGGTGAGCGACGGCAACATGGACGTTGCACGATGGCTGATGCGACTGCAAGACAGCACCCGTGCGCGCGCCTACATGGGCACTTTTGTGGTCAATGCTGGCAATATGATGTCGACCTCGCGCATCTGGCACGTCTGTGACGGCACCCAGCAAATTGAGCGTGTTGACGCGTTGACCGGTGCGCCGCGCTCGACCTTCCGGCACAACGACACGGTGGTTACTTTTTTGCCTGACAGCCGCACGGTGATCCAGGAAACACGGGAGTCGCTTGGCTTGTTTCCCCATCTGCTGCAGCGCCCAGATGCGGCAGTGGCTCGTTTTTACCGTCTCCAGCCCGCAGGGCACGCGCGTGTCGCTGGGCTGCAGACTGACGTTGTCCAGCTCGTACCCGTAGATGCAATGCGTTTTGGTTACCGTATTTGGACCGATCATGAGACCGGATTGATCGTCAAGGTGCAGACACTTGATGTGTCAAACAAGGTCTTGGAACAGGCCGCTTTTTCCGAGTTGCAGTTCAACGCACCGCTGACCTTTGACAAGTTGAAAGTCTTGATGAACAGCACCCAGGGTTACCAGGTGCACAGTCCCAGGATGCGCAAGACATCGATCGATGAAGAAGGCTGGGCGCTGAACCCGCCGCTGCCGGGGTTCGTGCCGGTACGCTGCTACACACCTGCGGATGCGAGTTCGGTATCAGACGCGAAATCACTGCAATGCATTTTTTCAGATGGCCTGGCTTCGGTCTCACTTTTCATTGAGCTGTACGACCGCCAACGCCACCGCCGGGTGGCTGCTCACGAGTCGTTGTCAATGGGTGCCACGCAACTGCGGGTGCGGCAGTCGGGTCAGTGGTGGTTGACGGCAGTCGGTGAGGTACCCGCGTCTACCCTGACAGGCTTTTTGCAGGCGCTTGAAAGAAAAAAATGAGACGCCAGTTTGTTGTAGTTTTTCACAAGAAAGGTCGGACATGATTCAATCAAATTGGAAACGTTTGTACACGGGTTTGGCCAGTGGCCTGCTGTTGGCGGCTTCGGTTGCTTTGTGGGCGCCGACGAGCGCCAATGCGCAGGCGCGTGCGCTGCCTGATTTTGCTGATCTGGTAGAGCAGGTCAGCCCGTCGGTGGTCAATATCCGCACACTTGAAAAAGTGACACCACGTCAGGGGCAAAGCGGGCAGATTGACCCGGACATGCTGGAATTTTTCCGTCGTTTCGGCCTGCCCGTACCCAATATTCCACGCCAGACGCCACCGCGCAATCACCCGCAACTGCCCGATGACGAGCAGCCTCGCGGCGTCGGCTCGGGCTTCATTTTGAGCTCGGACGGCGTCATCATGACCAACGCGCACGTGGTCGACGGTGCCGACGAAGTGGTTGTGACGCTGACCGACAAGCGCGAATTCAAGGCCAAGATCATCGGTGCCGACAAACGCAGTGACGTGGCTGTTGTCAAAATTGACGCGACGGGTTTGCCTGCGGTCAAGGTCGGTGATGTCAACCGCCTGCGTGTGGGCGAATGGGTGGTGGCGATTGGTTCGCCATTCGGTTTTGAAAACACCGTGACCGCCGGCATTGTCAGCGCCAAGCAGCGTGATACTGGGGACTATTTGCCCTTCATTCAGACCGACGTGGCGATCAACCCTGGCAACTCGGGTGGTCCGCTGATCAACATGCGCGGCGAAGTAGTGGGCATCAACAGCCAGATCTATTCGCGCTCGGGTGGCTCCATGGGCATTTCTTTTTCGATCCCGATGGATGAGGCGGTGCGTGTCAGTGAACAGCTGCGTGCCACCGGTCGTGTGACGCGCGGCCGCATCGGCGTGCAGATTGACCAGGTCTCCAAAGAGGTGGCCGAATCGATCGGCTTGGGCCGTCCCCAAGGCGCCCTCGTACGTGCGGTGGAGTCTGGCGCACCGGCTGACAAGGCCGGCGTTGAGGCCGGCGACATCATCCTCAAGTTCGACGGCCGGTCGGTAGAAAAAGCCTCTGACCTGCCGCGCATGGTGGGTAGCGTCAAGCCCGGCACCAAGAGCACGCTGACGGTGTTTCGCCGGGGCAGCAACAAAGACTTGACCGTTGTGATTGCCGAGGTGGAGGCCGATAAACCAGTGGTCAAGGCAGCCGAGCCACCGGCCAAGCCCAAGGGTTCCAACGCGGCCCAAAGTCTGGGTTTGATGGTTACCGAAGTGACCGAAACACAGAAGTCAGAGCTGAAAATCAAAGGTGGCGTCGTGGTCGAAGCGGCGGCTGACGCAGCCGCGCGTGCGGGCGTACGCGAAGGCGACGTGATTTTGCAGGTGGCCAACACTCTGGTAACTGATTTGAAGTCGTTTGAAGCGGCCGTCGGCAAGGTCGACAAGGCCAAGCCGCTGCTGCTGCTGGTGCGCCGTGGCAACCTGGCGCAATTGGTGGTGATCCGCCCGGCGCGTTAACCGGCACCCGGGCCATTAGCCAATTACAATCGGCCACATCAAATCATCGGTGCCCGGTGGCACCGCGCAGGGCGCGCCCGACGGGATCGCGCCCTTTTTCTGTTATCCCTTCGATGAATCACATCCGAAATTTTTCCATCATCGCGCACATTGATCACGGCAAGTCGACGCTGGCCGATCGACTGATCCAGCGTTGTGGCGGTCTGCAAGCGCGTGAAATGCAAGCGCAGGTGCTCGATTCGATGGATATCGAAAAAGAGCGCGGTATCACCATCAAGGCGCAGACGGCGTCGCTGAACTACACCGCCCGCGACGGCCAAACCTACAACCTGAACCTGATCGACACCCCCGGGCATGTCGACTTTTCGTACGAAGTGAGCCGTTCGTTGTCGGCTTGTGAAGGTGCCCTGCTGGTGGTCGACGCCAGTCAGGGCGTTGAAGCGCAAACCGTGGCCAACTGTTACACCGCGCTGGACCTGGGCGTGGAAGTGGTGCCGGTACTCAACAAAATGGACCTGCCCAACGCCGACCCTGACAACGCCAAGACTGAAATTGAAGACGTCATAGGTATCGACGCGTCTGACGCGATCGCCTGTTCGGCCAAGAGTGGCATGGGTGTGGACGACATTCTCGAAGCGGTGGTGGCACGTATTCCGCCACCCAAGGGCAATCCGGCAGCACCGCTGCGCGCCATGATCATCGACAGCTGGTTTGACTCTTATGTCGGTGTGGTGATGCTGGTGCGCGTGGTCGATGGCCGCATCGCCAAAGGTGACCGCGTCCGCATGATGGCCACCGACACCAGTTATGACGTCGACAAACTCGGTGTTTTTACCCCCACTGATGTGCCGCGCGATGTGCTTCATGCCGGTGAGGTGGGTTATGTGATTGCCGGCATCCGTGAGCTGCAGGCGGCCAAAGTGGGCGACACGCTGACGTGCATCCGCCGTGCCAACGCGGCGCTGGCGCCCGCGAGCGAGCCGCTGCCAGGCTTCAAGGAAATCCAGCCGCAGGTGTTTGCCGGTCTCTACCCGACCGAGGCCAACCAATACGAAGGCCTACGCGACAGCCTGGAAAAGCTCAAGCTCAACGACGCTTCACTGCAATACGAGCCCGAGGTGTCGCAAGCGCTGGGTTTCGGTTTTCGCTGTGGCTTTCTGGGCTTGCTGCACATGGAAATCGTGCAGGAGCGTCTGGAGCGCGAATTTGATCAAGATCTCATCACTACTGCGCCGAGCGTGGTCTACCAGGTGGTGCAGGCTGATGGCACGGTCAAGATGGTGGAAAACCCGTCCAAGATGCCTGACCAGGGACGTCTGGAAGAAATCCGCGAGCCGATCGTCACCGTGCACCTGTACATGCCGCAGGAATATGTTGGCCCGGTGATGACGCTGTGCAACCAGAAGCGTGGCGTGCAGATGAACATGGCCTACAAAGGTCGCCAGGTTGTGCTCACCTACGACATGCCGCTGGGCGAGATCGTGATGGATTTCTTTGACAAACTCAAAAGCGTGTCGCGCGGCTATGCGTCGATGGAATACGAGTTCAAGGCGTACCGCACCGCCGACGTGGTCAAGGTTGATATTTTGCTCAACGGCGAAAAGGTTGACGCACTGTCGATCATCGTGCATCGCTCTCAGTCGCAATACCGCGGTCGTCAGGTGGTGGCCAAGATGCGTGAGGTCATTTCGCGCCAGATGTACGACGTGGCAATCCAGGCCGCTATTGGTGCCAACATCATCGCGCGCGAGACCATCAAGGCGCTGCGTAAGAACGTGATCGCCAAGTGCTACGGTGGCGACATTACCCGCAAGCGCAAGTTGCTTGAGAAACAAAAGGAAGGCAAGAAACGCATGAAACAGATTGGTTCGGTCGAGGTGCCACAAGAGGCTTTCCTGGCTATTTTGAAGGTGGACGCGTGATGCAGGCTTTGACTTCTTTTGTGCTGGGCGCGTTTGTCGCCTACGTTGGGGCGTGGTACTTTGGTATGGTCGAGGGCAACTTTGCGCTGTTGTTGTTTTTGGCCAGTGTCGTTACCGGTGTGTACTGGCTGGCCGAGCGGTTTTACTTTTTGCCACAACGCCGAAAAGCCGCCGCCGAGCTGGAGGCGCAGACCAAGCGCCGCAACGACGAGTTGGTCAAATTGGGTGTGGCCAAGGTGGACGTTGACCTGGCCGAGGCGAAAGGCAAACTGCTGGCGCAGCCCTGGTGGCTCGATTGGACGGCCGGGCTGTTTCCGGTGATCATTGCCGTGTTTGTATTGCGTTCGTTCTTGTTTGAGCCGTTCAAGATTCCGTCGGGCTCGATGATCCCCACACTCATGGTGGGCGACCTGATCCTGGTCAACAAGTACCACTACGGCCTGCGCCTGCCGGTGCTCAACACCAAGATCACTGCGGGTACGCCACCGCAGCGTGGGGACGTGATGGTTTTTCGCTACCCGCCCCGGCCCAGCCTGGACTACATCAAGCGGGTGGTGGGTGTGCCTGGTGACGAGGTGGCCTACCTGAACAAGCGTCTGACGATCAACGGTCAGCCGCTGGCCACCAACGCCTTGCCTGAGTTTTTTGACGAAGACACGATGCGCTATTTCAAGCAGTTTGAAGAAGACATGGGGACCGTCAAGCACAAACTGCTCAACGACGACGCCCGCCCGGCCTTTATCCCTGGCGCAGATAGCTTTGAGTTCAGAGACAATTGCCGCTACAGTGTCGAGGGTGTGGTCTGCAAGGTGCCCGCTGGCCATTACTTCATGATGGGCGACAACCGCGACAATTCGCTCGACTCACGCTACTGGGGCTTTGTGCCCGAGAAAAACATAGTTGGCAAAGCTTTTTTTGTCTGGATGAATTTTGGTAACCTCAAACGCATTGGCGCTTTCAATTGATCAGGAGAAACTTATGACGCACATTTCCAAATCAGCGCAGCGCGGCATGTCCTTGTTCAGTCTGTTGTTTGTCGGGATTGTGCTGGCGGCCTCCGGTGTCATCGTGGCACAGGTCATTCCCACGGCAATCGAGTTTCAGGCGATCAAAAAAGCGGCCAAGAAGTCTACCGAAGGCAATACCGTTGTTGAGGTAAGAAGCATTTTTGACAAGGCTGCCAGCATTGACAACATCACCTCGATCTCTGGCAAAGACATCGAAGTCACGAAAGAAAACGACAAGGTGGTGGTTAATTTCGAATACCAGCGTGAAATCCACCTGGCAGGCCCGGCCTACCTGACCCTGAAATACGCCGGCAGTTCCCGTTGAGCCAGTGAAAGCACAGGTGCGCGTTTGAAGGATAGCCTGGCGGCGTTGCAACAGCGCCTGCATTACCTGTTTGCTGACCTGTCGCTGCTGACACTGGCGGTGACGCACCGCAGTTTTTCTGCCGACCACAACGAGCGACTCGAATTTCTGGGCGATTCCGTTCTGGGGCTGTGTGTGGCGCATCTCTTGTACCAGCGGTTAGGCAGTTTGCCCGAGGGCGATTTGTCCCGGGTGCGCGCCAGTCTGGTGCGTCAGGAGGCGCTGCACCCGCTGGCGGTTGAACTGGGTTTGCCCGATGTCATCCGCTTGGGCGAGGGCGAAATGCGTTCAGGTGGCCAAAAGCGCCCGTCCATTCTGGCCGATGCGGTCGAAGCTGTGATTGGCGCGGTTTACCTCGACGGTGGTTTTTCGGCGGCGCAGGCTTTGGTTGAGCGGCTCTACCACTCGGTTGCCATCAACCCCGACATGCAGGCCATTGGTAAAGACCCCAAGACTGAATTGCAGGAGTGGTTGCAAGCCCGGCGCCTGAAGCTGCCGGCCTACGTTGTTGTGGGTACCCAGGGCGCAGCACACAAGCAGACGTTTGACATTGAATGCGAGATTGCGCAGCTGGGCCTGTCCGAACGGGGCATCGGCGGGTCGCGCCGCTCTGGTGAACAAGCAGCTGCTGCTGCCATGCTGCAAACCCTCAAGTCCAGAAAGATACCGTGAAAAATTCAAAAAATATAGCTACTGACGCAGTACCAACGGGCGCGCAAGACCCAAAAGACCTTGAGGTCATGCTCGCCGGGCTGCATCGCAACATGCGCCCTGCGGGTCCCGGGCAAGCTGCAGTAGCAGGACAGCGCTGTGGTTTGATCGCCATCGTGGGCAAGCCCAACGTGGGTAAATCCACACTGCTCAACGCGCTGGTCGGGCAAAAGATCAGCATCACCTCGCGCAAGGCGCAAACCACCCGCCACCGTATTACCGGCATGCATACCGTGGGGGCCACACAGTTTGTGTTTGTTGACACGCCCGGCTTCCAGACGCTGCACGGCAACGCCCTGAACAAGTCGCTCAACAAGACCGTGGTCGGCGCGGTCGCAGATGTGGATTTGATTCTTTTTGTGGTGGAGGCGGGCAGTTTCACACCGGCCGACGCACGCGTACTGCAGCTCTTGGGCAAGGGCATCCCGACGCTGCTGATTGCCAACAAGCTCGACAACGTGCACCGCCGTGGCGACATTGCACCCTGGTTGCAAGACATGCAGGGCAAGCATGCCTTTGCCGAGTTTGTGCCGATGTCAGCCAAGAACGCCAAAGACATCGAACGCCTGCTCGACATCTGCGCCAAGTACCTGCCCGAGCAAGCCTGGTGGTACGCCGCCGATGAGCTCACCGACCGCAGTGAGCGCTTCATGGCCGCCGAGATGGTGCGCGAAAAACTGTTCCGCCTCACGGGCGACGAGTTGCCCTACACCTCCACCGTGGTGATCGACAAGTTTGACGAAGAAGCACCGCAAAAAAAAGGTCAGAAACGTCTGTTGCGCATTGCCGCCACCATTGTGGTGGAGCGCGACGGCCACAAGGCCATGGTGATTGGCGACAAGGGCGAGCGCATCAAGCGCATCGGCATGGAAACCCGCGTGGAGCTTGAAAAACTGCTCGACTGCAAGGTGTTCATTGAGATGTGGGTCAAAGTGCGTTCCGGCTGGGCCGACGACGAGGCGCGGGTGCGCTCGTTTGGCTATGAGTAGATTTTTGGCGTTTCGCGCCTTGCAACTGTAACTTACGCTTACAACTTGCCAGACGTTGATGCCGCGTTTGTCTTTTACACTTGTTCCATTGCAGCACAGAGGCGCGTTGGATTGAGGTGAAGCCCGGCCTGCAGTGTGCAGGCAGCCCCGTTGTTTTGAGCTTCTAACCCACGACCTCCATGACCGATTCACCCCTTGCTGAGCTTTTCCAAAGCCACTTTGATATTGTTCCTGCCGACCAGGAACACATGCTCGACAAGGTGTTTCGCATCCGCCATCAGGTGTATTGCGAGGAGCTGGGTTTCGAGCAGCGCCGGGACGACCATCTCGAACATGACGAGTTCGACCACAGTGCCATCCATTGTCTTTTGCGTCACAAGGGCAGCCAATCTTATGTGGGCTGTGTACGCCTGATTTTGGCTGACCAAAGCACGCCCAATCAACGATTTCCATTCGAGAAAGTGTGTGGCCAATCGCTTGACTGGACCTTTGACGCCGCAGCGGGCACTGGTCGCAAGCGCTACGGTGAAATCTCGCGGCTGGCCATCGCCGGTGAGTTTCGCCGGCGTCGCACGGTTGCGTGCCCGGCGCAAGAGCGGCGCCGCGACGCTGAATCTGACAGTGACGACACCCGCAAGCTCTTTCCTTCGGTGGCACTGGGGCTGTATCTGGCCATCACCGCCATGGGCCTGAACCAAGGCCTTGACGGCGTGTTCGCCATGATGGAGCCGCGCCTGGCGCGCCAGTTGCGCCGCTTTGGCATTCATTTTGAGCAGGTAGGGCAGCCTGTGGCGCACCGCGGGACCCGCGTACCGTACTTCATCAGCCGTAGTGCGTTGCTGGACAACCTGAAGGTCGATTGCCGCGCGTTGCTCGGCAAAATCCAGACCCGTTTGAATCCGACTGGCTTGCAATTTGCCTGAACTGCTGGAGGACGAGTCCCAGTCGTGTGGGAGAGATGTTGGGTCGAAGCCGGTACACGGTTCTTGCTGAATCAGCCGGGTGGTGCGCTTTGCTACGTGTCCCCCGGCCTGCGGCCTCCTCCTTGACCTGCGCAAAGCGCATCGCCCGACGGATTCGACAAAGCTGTGGGTGGGCTGACAGGGGAATTCATGAATGGCCGGATACCGAGGAGGTTTGCTGCACAGTGATTGTGCTCGGCGCGAATGGTTTGCCACTCAATCATTCAGTCGCCGTGCCGGGTTTGACCCGAAGCCTTGGTTCCCGTCATGGCGCATCAGTTTGATTCCTTTACCGATGAGTTCGGGCTTGTCAAATGCACGAAAATCCGCAACTGAACCCATTTCTCAAAATATCCTCTGATGACTGACACCACGCAAACCCCCGCGGCTCCCGCATTGCCCGACCGTCTGTCGACCGACCCGCGCAGCCCCCACCATGTGGCTGCCGTGTTCGAGCGCGACATTGGCATCCATTTCAACGGCAAGGAACTCACCAACGTCGAGGAATACTGCATCAGCGAAGGCTGGGTCAAAGTGCCTGCCGGCAAGACGCGCGACCGCAAGGGCAACCCGCTCTTGATCAAGTTAAAAGGCAAGGTCGAAGCGTTTTACAAGTGATGCCTGGCAACCGTGGCCACGCACCGTATTTCTGCTGAGCCAGCGTATGTGCTACACCGCTACGACTGGAGCGAGTCGAGCCTGATTCTGGAGGTATTCACCCGCCACCACGGTCGCATCGCACTGGTGGCCAAGGGCGTCAAGCGGCCCAGCTCCAGTTTTCGCCCCATCTTGTTGCCGCTGCAACCGCTGCACCTGGCCTTTGGTGGCGATGGCGAAATCAAAACCCTCAAAGCTGCTGAATGGCAAGGCGGCCACGTCATGCCCACGGGTGAGGCGCTGATGTCAGGCTACTACCTCAACGAGTTGCTGTTGAACCTGCTGGCGCGCGAAGACCCGCACCCACGCCTGTTTGACTTGTATGCCAGCGTGGTGCAGGTGATTTCCAGCGAGCACGGTGAGGTGCTCGAGTCGGCCTTGCGTGCGTTTGAATTGCTGCTGCTGCGCGAGATCGGCCTGCTGCCGCAGCTTGATGCCCAGACCATGACGCTTTTGGCCTTGCACCCCGATGCGCGCTACAGCCTGGTGCCAGAAGGCGGCTTGCGCCTTGCAAACGCTGCCGATCGTGCTACGTTAAGCGGAGCGAAGTGGATGGCGCTCCAAGAGGTGTTGGGGGGACGTGAGGTGTTCACCGACGTCCTGCGCGCCTGCGCCACAGCCGCCGCCGAGCTCAAGCCGCAGCTGCGCACGCTGCTCAATTACCATTGCGGGGTCAGCGCGCTGCGCACCCGCCAGGTCATGATTGACCTGCAAAACATGTGAAACAACGGGTGCGACCTCGCTGTTTGCCGATTTTTTGGAGCGCCATCGTGAACCTGACGAACCCCAGCACCGCCTTGTCGGTCAACCTCAACAAGGTGGCCACCATCCGCAACACGCGCCACCTGGGCATTCCAAGCCTGACGCGCGCAGCCACGCTGTGTCTGCAGGCCGGTGCGCACGGCATCACCGTGCATCCACGCCCAGACGAGCGGCATATTCGTGGTCGCGATGTGACCGAGCTGGCCTCGCTACTGCAGGCCTGGCCCGATCGTGAATTCAACATCGAGGGCAACCCGTTTCACAACCTGCTGGACGTGGTGGGCCAGTTGGTGGCGGCCAAGCTGCCGGTGCATCAGGTGACGTTTGTGCCCGATTCCGAGGGCCAGTTCACCAGCGATCATGGTTGGAGTTTTCCGGCGGATGCGGCGCGGCTGAAACCCTTGATCGACCAGGTGCACGCCTGGGGCTTGCGCGTCAGCCTGTTCATGGATGCCGAGCCCGCGCCCATGGCTGCGGCCAAAGCGGTGGGTGCCGACCGGGTTGAGCTGTACACCGAACCCTACGCCGCTGCCTGGGGCACGCCAGACCAGCCACATCAGCTGGCGCGCTTTGCCCAAGCGGCGCAGGCGGCGCTGGACGCGGGTCTGCAGATCAACGCCGGGCACGACCTGAACCGCGACAACCTGACAGCGTTCATCGCGCAGGTGCCGGCGGTGAGCGAAGTGTCGATTGGCCACGCGCTGATTGCCGACGCACTCGAATTGGGCTACGCGGCAACTGTCCAAGACTACCTGCGCTGCATTTCGCTCGGTGGCCATTTGCCGTATGTGGGTTAAATGATCTACGGCATTGGCACCGACATCTGCGACGTGCGGCGTATTCGCGCCAGCCTGGCGCGGCACGGCGAGCGCTTTGCGCAAAAAATCCTGAGCGACGGCGAGCTGGCCACCTGGCACACGCGCAGCCAACGCTGGCCCGAGCGCGGCGTGCGTTACCTGGCCACACGCTTCAGCGCCAAAGAGGCTTTCAGCAAAGCCATTGGCTTGGGGCTGCGCCTGCCGATGACCTGGCGCGCCTGCGAGGTGGGCAAGCTGCCCAGCGGCCAGCCAGTGATCGTGCTGCACGGCGCGCTGAAAGACTGGTTTGAAGCCAAACACTTGAGCGCCCATCTCAGTGTCACCGACGAGAGTGATTACGCAGCCAGTTTTTGCGTTGTCGAAGTTATTGATAAAAATGACCTCTAGCCCTTATAAATAAAGCGCAAGCAGCTATATAAATCATAGTGTTTAACAAAGGTTTCTCATGTCTCAACACGCCCCCCTGATCATTGACATTGCCACAACCAAGCTGACCAAAGTCGACAAAAAGCGCTTACAGCACCCTTTGGTGGGCGGGCTGATTTTGTTTGCCCGCAACTTCACCGACCGCGCGCAACTCACCGCGCTGTGTCGCAGCATCAAGAGGCTGCGGCCCGGCTTGCTGATTGCGGTCGACCACGAAGGCGGGCGCGTGCAGCGCTTCAAGACCGACGGCTTTACCCACTTGCCGCCGATGCGCGCGCTGGGTGCGCTGTGGCAGCACGACGGCAAGGGCATGGCTGGCGAGGGTGCGCTGCAGGCCAGCGCTGCGGCCACCGCCTGCGGCTACGTGCTGGGGGCCGAGCTGCGCGCCTGTGGTGTCGACTTGAGCTTTACCCCGGTGTTGGACCTGGACTGGGGCGAAAGCAGTGTCATCGGCGACCGCGCTTTTGCGGCCGACGCGCGCGTCGTCAGCGTGCTGGCCAAGAGCCTGATGCACGGTTTGCTGCAAAGCGGCATGGCCAACTGCGGTAAACACTTTCCGGGGCACGGGTTTGTCAGGGCTGATTCACACACCGACATTCCGGTGGACAAGCGCAGCCTGAAAGCCATCCTCGCCGACGACGCGGCGCCGTACCGCTGGTTGGGCACAGCGCTGGCTGGCGTCATGCCAGCGCACGTGATCTACCCCAAGGTCGACTCAAGGGCTGCGTGTTTTTCGCAGCGCTGGCTGATTGATGTCCTGCGCTGCCAACTGCGCTTTGCTGGCGCCGTGTTCAGCGACGATTTATCCATGGCCGCTGCCCGCGTGTTGGATGGCCAGCCGGTCAGCACCACGCAGGCGGCAGTGGCGGCGCTGAACGCCGGTTGCGACCTGGTGCTGCTGTGCAACCAGTCGCTGGGCGACGGGGCCGGGGTGGATGCGCTGATCGACGGCTTGACCGAGGCCCAGCTCAAAGGCCAATGGCAACCACTGGAGGCCAGTGAACAACGTCGTCTGGACTTGCTGCCCAAAGCTGCGGCCACGCCGTGGGACGCGCTGATGGTGCAGCCGCAGTACATGCAGGCGCTGGACTTGCTACCGTAAAGGCCGTGCTTTCTCAGGGCGAACGGTGCAGGCGCGGTGCCGACAGCGCGGCGATCATGTCGGTGGTGGCAGCGTCGACGTTGGGGTGCGCCTGCAACAGCCGCGCGCTGGTGAGCAGTTTGCGCAAATCCTGCAAATCTTTCACCGTGGGCGCGACCTTGATCTGCGCGATGGCGGCGGTGCTGTTGCCGCCTTTGATCAGCCCCAGCACTTTCGGTGCCCAAACGCTTGGACGTGACATGTCGCATTCCTTTTTAAACTTGCGGGCCATTTTGGCACATCACCCTGAAAAATCAAGCGCAAGCAGCTATCATTAAAATAGTAATCAAGTCACAGAATCATGAAATCAAAACTGCTCAGCAGCGGCCTGGTCTACAGTACCGACAGCGGCCGCATGTGCCCTGATTGCCGCCAACCGGTGGCCGCCTGCCAGTGCAAGGCGGCGGCGCCCCGGCCTGTGGGCGACGGCTTGGTGCGCGTGTCGCGCGAGACCAAGGGCCGTGCTGGCAAAGGCGTTACGTTGGTCAAGGGCCTGGCGCTGGACGATGCGGCGCTGAACGCCCTGGGCAAGCAGCTCAAAACCGCCTGTGGCTCGGGCGGCACGGTCAAAGACGGCGTCATCGAAGTGCAGGGCGACCACTGTGCGCGTGTCATGGCGCTGCTGCAAGCGCAAGGCCACAAGGCCAAGCGCGCTGGCGGCTAAACGGAACAAGGCACAAGCATGAACCCCGACGACCTGCAATTGCTGGTAACGCGCACCATGCCCTTTGGCAAACACAAGGGCTGCCTCATTGCCGACTTGCCCGGCAACTACCTGCGCTGGTTTGCCCGCGAGGGCGTGCCCAAAGGAGAGATTGGCCGCCTGCTGGCGCTGATGAACGAGATTGACCACAACGGGTTGAACGATCTGCTCAAGCCCTTGCGCACTTGTTTGTAGGTTGGATTTCAGTCAGACGAGCTCGCGCGTTGTCTGGGTTTGGCCGCTCAGACTGGGAGTTTGCGGGCCAGCAAGCGCCGCAATAACGTGTTGATCTGACTGTGCAGGCTGACGGTGAGCACACCGAGCAAGACCACGGCGGCGCCGACAACAAAGCGTAATTCCAGCGGTTCGTCGAGGAGCAACGCACCCAGCACCACACCCAGCACCGGGGTCAGAAAGGTAAACACCCCCAGGCGCGACGCCAGGTAGTGGCGTAGCAGCCAGAACCACGCCAGCAGGCTGGCAAACGACATGAACAGCGTCTGGTAGGCCAGGCTGGCCCAGACCAGCGGGGTTGGCGTGAAAGCCATTTGCCCCATCAGCGCCGCTGCTGGCAGCAGCACGACAAAGGCCCCACCGAGCTGGTAGAGCAACGTCTGGTTGGGCGCGGTGGTCGACAGGATCGTGGCGCGGATCGCCACCGTGGTGGCACCCCAGGCGGCACCGCCGGCCAGCGCCAGCAAGTCGCCCCACAGCGACACCTGCTTGCTGTTGTCTACCTCGGCGCCCAAAAAAGCATAGGCCACGCCGGCAAACGCCAGTGCCACACCGCCCCACTGCGTCAGTGACAGCCGCTCGGCGGGCAGCTTCAGATGCAAGCCAATGGCGGCAAAAATCGGCGAGGTGTAAAGAAACACCACCGTGTGCCCGGCGCTGGTGTGGCGCAAGGCCTCGGCAACAAACAGGTATTCCAGCGCAAACAGCGCGCCCACCAACAGCCCGGCGCGCCAGCCACGCCAGTCAAAGTGTTCCCGACGCCAACGCATCAACAGCGTGACCAACACAAACGCGAGACCTGAGCGCACGGCGATCTGTAGCACGGGCGCCATGAGGTCACCGACGAGCTTGATGGCAATCTGCTGCAGGCTCCAGATGACACACAGCACCAGCATCAGCGATGTGGCCAGGGTGTCGAGCGGTTTTCTGTGGTCCATGGGCTGGGTCAGCGTGGTGCGGTGGCGTCATTGTGCCAAACAAGGTTCGACAGCCCCGCGTAGCGCAAGCTGCGCCACAATAGCACGCCATGACCGCAAGCCCCTCGCATTCTCCACCCCTGGCTGAGCGCCTGCGCCCGAAGACGCTGGGCGCCGTGGTGGGCCAGCAGCATTTGCTTGGCGAGGGCATGGCGCTGCGGCTGGCGTTTGAATCAGGGCAGCCGCACAGTTGTATTTTTTGGGGCCCGCCAGGCACCGGGAAAACCACCATCGCCCGCCTGATGGCCGATGCGTTTGACGCCCAGTTCATCACCATCAGCGCGGTGTTGGGCGGTGTCAAGGAGATTCGCGACGCGGTCGAACGCGCGCAGTTGGCGCAAGCCCAGGGCCGCCAGACGCTGGTGTTTGTCGACGAGGTGCACCGCTTCAACAAGAGCCAGCAGGACGCGTTTTTGCCACATGTGGAAAGTGGCTTGTTCACCTTTGTGGGCGCCACCACCGAGAACCCGTCGTTTGAGGTGAACTCGGCGCTGCTGTCACGCGCGGCGGTCTACGTGCTGCAGGCTTTGACTCCTGAAGATTTAATGAAAATTGTGGCATCAGCCCAGAATATACAAGCGCTTCCAGCTATTGAAGATGTAGCAATTGAACGCTTGGTGGCCTATGCCGACGGCGATGCCCGCCGCCTGCTCAACACGCTGGAGACACTGGCTGTTGCAGCACAGCAGGAGCAGCGCGCCGAGATCACCGACGTGTGGCTGCTCAAGGTGCTGGGGCAGCAGCTGCGCCGCTACGACAAGGGTGGCGAGCAGTTTTACGACACCATCTCTGCCCTGCACAAAAGCGTGCGCGGCTCAGACCCTGATGCTGCACTGTATTGGCTGGTGCGCATGCTCGACGGCGGTGCTGACCCAAAATACATGGCGCGCCGACTGATCCGCATGGCCAGCGAAGACGTTGGCCTGGCCGACCCGCGTGCGCTGCGCCTGGCGCTCGACGCCGCTGAGGTCTATGAGCGCCTGGGCACGCCCGAAGGTGAACTGGCGCTGGCTGAATGCGTGGTCTATCTGGCCGTGGCCCCCAAAAGCAACGCGATCTACAAAGCCTTCAACGAGGCCAAGGCGTTCGTCAAGAAAGACGGCACACGGCCCGTGCCCCTACACCTGCGCAACGCGCCCTCCCGTCTGATGAAATCGCTGGACTACGGCAAGGGTTACCGCTATGCGCACGACGAGGACGGCGGTTTTGCCGCGGGTGAGCGCTACCTGCCCGAGGGCATGGCCGAGCCCGGGTTTTACCGGCCGGTGGATCGTGGCCTGGAAATCAAGATTGCCGGGAAGCTGCGCCAGCTCAAGGCGCGCAACGATCAAGCGCGCTGATATTTGGTAAGCGTTGCTAATGGTTTGCTGTTTCAAGGGTAAACCCGCAAACGGCTCGCAAAGCGTGTGACAGAGCGGTGACTACAATCGCGTCCGCTTGCCCGTCAGGAATGAGAATTCCTGGCAGGTTTTTTGCTAGTTCAAGCTGACAGTACCCCAAGCTGTTGACGGGTAACCCCGGCAGGGCACCGGTTCACCACGAACTGAACCGGTGTGCGGCTGACAATCGGAGAAGAATCTATGGATATCTTTCTACAGCAGATCATCAATGGTCTGGTGTTGGGGAGCATGTATGCGTTGGTCGCCCTGGGTTACACCATGGTTTACGGCATTATTGGCCTGATCAACTTTGCCCACGGCGAGGTGTTGATGGTCGGTGCCCTGACCAGTTGGACCATCATCGGCTGGATGCAGGAAGCGATGCCTGGCGCACCAGGATGGCTCATTTTGCTGGTCTCGCTGGTTATTGCCTGCGTGGTCGCCGCAGCGCTGAATTTCACGATCGAAAAACTGGCTTACCGGCCGCTGCGCAACAGCCCGCGCCTGGCGCCGCTGATTACTGCCATCGGCATGTCGATCCTGCTGCAGACGCTGGCCATGATCATCTGGAAACCCAACTACAAGCCGTTTCCCAACTTGCTGCCGAGCGTGCCGTACGAAGTGGCCGGTGCCGTCATCACCTTCACCCAGATCATGATTCTGGGCATGACGGCCATGTCACTGGCCATTCTGATGTGGCTGGTCAATTACACGCGGCTCGGGCGCGCGATGCGTGCCACCGCCGAGAACCCTCGCGTGGCCGCGTTGATGGGCGTCAAGCCCGATCTGGTGATCTCTGCCACGTTCATCATCGGCGCGGTGCTGGCGGCCATTGCCGGCATCATGTGGGCCGCCAACTACGGTACGGTACAGCACACCATGGGCTTTCTGCCGGGCCTGAAAGCCTTTACCGCAGCGGTTTTTGGTGGCATTGGTAACCTGGCAGGGGCAGTGGTCGGTGGCATTGCGCTGGGCATCATTGAATCTCTTGGCGCGGGCTACATCGGCCCGCTCACCGGGGGTGTGCTGGGCAGCCACTACTCGGACATTTTTGCCTTTATCGTGCTCATCATCGTGCTGACGCTGCGGCCGTCGGGCCTTTTAGGTGAGCGGGTGGCCGACCGGGCCTAAGGAGAAGCCGGATGAAACAAAAACAAATCATCGTTTTTCTGCTGGCAGCAGCCGGGCTGCTGATCCT
>Ga0210029_1000067_pt1 | contig 61696 bp, 64 predicted proteins | sample CryGeymeta201521_FD_183985 | JGI IMG/M metagenome (GOLD analysis project Ga0210029, IMG submission 183985) | Groundwater microbial communities from Crystal Geyser aquifers in Utah, USA - Crystal Geyser metaG 2015-21 (SPAdes) (version 2) | ecosystem: Environmental > Aquatic > Deep subsurface >... | reverse complement strand
CTGGGGTAAAAGTGCCGCTCATCGCGCGCTCGGCCATTCCACGGATGTAGCCTGCTGGGTTGCTGATTGCTCTGTGCATCCGTGCACCGATCAACTCATCGACCAGCTGCTGCCAGAACTCCTCCCCCACCCCGGTGCTAACCAGCACCGCTTGGATCGAGTCACGCTCGGCTTGGGGGGTTTGGGGTGGAAAAATTAAATCATTCACCACCACCACCACGGGGTTGGACTCTTTGGAGGAGGAGCTTGTGGTGGTGGTGGTGGTTGTTATGATGGTTGTATATGGTGGTTGGGGTGCAATAGCTATTGCACCCCTGATTGCGCCAGATTGCACCCCTGATTGCGCCAGATTGCACCCCTGATTGCGCCAGATTGCACCCCTGGCTGAAATGTCATCGTTTTCAGATGATTTCAGGGGTGCAAAAGTTGCACCCCTGCCTGTATCGCTTGTATCTGCTTGGGTTGCGGGCAGGGGTGCAACTTTTGCACCCCTGATTTCAGCTTCGTTTTTAGCTGTAATTTCTTGGAAAAACGAAAGATTGATGCGGTATTCGTTAGCACGATATTTTTTCCCCTCGCGCCCTCCCGCTTCAACCAGCGTCAAAAAACCATTGGTTATCATTTTTTGAAGTTGGTACTGGACGCTACGAATAGACTGGCGGGTTTTTTTGGCGAGTGCGGCGACGCTTGGGTAAATCTGCGTGCCGTCATCATTGGAAAAATCTGCAAGAGCCAGAGCCAGCAGCATTTCACTACCGCCTTCTGGGTAGTGTTCGAATACCATGCTCATAACTTTGACGCTCATCTGACTGTGATGAGGCCGACATCTCCCCGGAGGCAGGAGATTTTTTGAAGAAGGGGAACGCGCAGCAGTGTTGCTGTCCGGGGCACCCATAGCCCTCGCAGCAACTCAAACTTAAAGGGAAAAGGAGACACCATTACAGAGTCAAACCCCAAGCCTGATTTGCGCGCGTTCGATTCGATTATATAAAAATTCATTCATGCGTACCTCATAACTTGGCGGCATTGCCGTGTTTGGGTGTGCTTGTGCGCATATCGTTCTTTATTGCCCCGCACCCTCTTGATTTTTCTGCGGGTTAGTGATGCAATGGGGGCGTTAAAAATTATACGCGTCATATTTAACGCGCATGTTATAGCGTTAAAATTAACGCTGTCAAGATTTATTTAATGGAGCAGATAAATGGAACTTAAAAGGTTTATTGAGCGAGCTGAGGTAGCGGCTGGAAGCCAAAAGGCTTTGGCTCTAATGCTGGGGCAAGATACTGGGAATCTAAGGGGCGCAAAAGCCGGGATTAAAGGTCTGCCCACCTACGCCTGTGTAATGATTGCTGATCTGATTGGAGAGGATCACACGAGCGTGATTGCGGCCAGTGAATTGGTGACGGAAAAGAAGTTGGAAAGGCGTGCTTTTTGGGAAAAAAAACTTGAGGCTTTGGCGGCCAGCGTAGCGGTAGTTTCGATTGCCGGCGTCACTTCGATAGTGACACCCTCCCCCGCCGAAGCCGCACCACTACAGGAGGCGAGTGGCGCTACTCTGTATATTATGTAAAATACAAGCAAGGAGGCAGATCGCGTCAGGTTTTATGATTAGGGGAATGGCGCCTGCCCTGATAATGCTCTCGAGCTAAACGCACAACAGTAGAAAAATCGATCCGGGTAAAATCAGGTGTACGTTCCTGAATCTGCTGAAACAGCGCGTCAACATCCCCCACCTCTGGTTCATTGCTGAACAATACCGACAAGCCGCGCAATCCACCACACTGGATGCGCATTGCATGCGCATGGGGATGAGGTCGGTTTTCAGTGGCAATGCCCAGGGCAAAATTGAAATTTTGGTGCAGGAGTTTGTGCATCTCAATGCAGCGCAAGCGACTTCCCGGGTGATTGCAAAGCGCAACTTCGCGTTCTGCAATTTGCACCCGATTGGATCTGGCGCAGTCAACACAGACGTTCAGGATTGCCTGCTGAAAAGGGCAAAGGCTAGGCTGCAATCCCTGTAATTGAAGCCGGAAAATCGATTCGTCCATTTGCCGACTAGTCGTCACCCTCCGGAACCGGGTCGCGTACTTGATTCAGCAAATCCTCGGCATTCAACTCGCTTTCGGCATGGATCATTTTGATGACACCGTTTTTGCCCCAGACTTCTTCCTTGCGCAGTTGTTTGGCGCGCGCTGAGGCTTCCTTGTAAGTCTCGTGCTGCTCCAGCTTTTCCAATTGGCGTATAGGTCGTTCGGTGACTCGATATATATAGTAGGCCATAGCTCGATTTAATTTTCAAACATTCAGGACTTCGGACGTTTCATGAAGGTGACGACATTGCTGCCGGGGGCATTTTTGCTTTCACAGCTGTTCTCACCCAAGCCGGCCAACTGTTCGGCCTCGTGCAGCAGATTGATAACATCGACATAAAACTTCTGTTTGACCATCATCAGCGCGGTGAAACCGCCCTCGTTCTTTGCCAGCACATCGGCACCCGCTTCCAGCAGCGTCTGCACTACGGCTGTTTCTCCGTAGCCGGCCGCCAGCATTAGCGGACGCACCCCGAAACCGATCGGCGCTTCAATATTGGCACCCGCCCCGATCAACACACTGACCACGTTGGCAAAACCGCAATCGAGATCACTGTTGTAGCAAGCCTTCATTAATGCGGTCCAACCCAATGGGTCAGCCCGATTCACATCCGCGCCAGCCTGCAGCAATAGTGACACCAGTTCGAGATCACCACGATGGGATGTATGCATCAGGACGGTTGTGCCTTCCGCGTCGGTCTCATTGACGTCCGCGCCGTTGCCAAGCAAGCGGCGAATCGCGCCGGTATCCCCCGCTTTTGCGGCATCAATCAATTCGCTCATTTGTCCCCCTCTTATGGCTGAACAGTATTCTTGAGTGCGTTGCGAATCGCATCCGGTGTCTTCATGATATTCATGAAGCTGTGCTTGCCCATCATGCTGAGGTCCGGAAAATTGATTGCGATGCGGAAACGCGCATACAGCGCATAGACTTTGTTGCCGGATACCAGCACCTCGTAGGGCAGATGCGCGGTAGATCTTACGTCATGGAAATCGATCTCCGACATGATGAACTGGTCATCCCTGTACTTCCCGGCTTTCCCTTCACCCTTCATTGCCACGCCGAACACGCTTTCCTGCTTGCCGGGGATGTCCACACGATAGACTTTGGATACGCCGTTGTCGTTTTTGGCGAGCTGGCTGTCCACTGCCTGCACCGCTTCGTCATAACTGGCATATTCGGCCAATTCACTCGGCTCGTTGAAATATTCCATGCCGAACATGTAGTGATACTTGCGTGCCTGCTTCACGGTCAGCCCTTTGGCGCCGAACTCTTCCACTCGTCCCAATGCTTTTTCCAGCGTCGCCGATACCCCGGACAGGTCGCCTGCCATGCGATACACGTGTGACATATAGACCGGATTGGTATAGCTCACCTGCACTTCGTCGCCCGCCTCGGTCAGTGCCACGCGCTGCACCGCGCCATATCCACCGAATTCAGAGGCAGCGGCGTTTTGCTTCAGATCATCGCTGGTGACAACGATGATATTGGCACCTGGATAGGGCGCATATTCGCCGACCACGACAAAGCCCGCGCCGGTCAGTGCTGTCTTGACCTGGGCCGATTTATCGATCACCGTCCCAGCCCCCTTGGAGGCGAGTACGAAAGGTTTGAGCAACGCATCGGCGCTATACGCGCCAACAGAGATGAACAGCATCGATAGCAACAGCCCAACTCGAATCATTCGCATCATGCTTCTCCTTTAATTATGGTTACTTCACTGCTTCAACAAAAACCCGGCTCTTGTGCAAACCAAGCGCCAGGAAGAATCGTTCGGCGGCCGAGACCGCTTCCTCGGGACCAGACAGATAGATATCGCCCTGCATCAATTCATCCTGACGCTTGCTGACCAAGGCAAGATATTCATGCAGTTGTGTTTCACGTTTCGCATTCATCACCCGCAGATCGAAACCAGCGACATGTTCGGTATAGTCGAATGTATCCAGCGCATCGTCCCAGGCGCGGCCCACATTCGGCAGATAGATTTGCTGCGGCGTCGAGCCGATCCAGTGCAGGTGGATCGATTCCGCCTCCAGTGACATGGCGTGCTCGATCAGGCTCTTGATTGGCGCAAATCCGCCATCAAAGGCAAAGAAAAACAAGGGACGACCGGACTGTTCGTGCAGAATGAACTCGCCCTGTGGTCCTTCGACTTCTACCGTCTCGTTGTTCTTCAGCTTGTCGAATACGTAATCCGAGAACAGATTTCCCGCTTGCCGATGCACATGGAACAGCAGGTTGCGGTCGTCACACGGGCAACTGGCAATGGGCAACTCCGATGTATAAGACGCACCCACCTTCAGCACCACACCCTGACCGGCCAAGAAGCGCAGGCGCTGACTGCGCGGGGTCTGCAGGTGCAACAACATCACCTCGTCATTCAAGTTTGCTTTGGCTTTCAGGCTGGCACTGATCTGCTGGAAAGGGATGTCCTGCACCCCGTCGGTGACAGCGGCCTCGATCACGACATCGTTGACTGCGGTATTACTGCACATCAGCACGACACCCTGCTCTTTTTCCGCTTCCGTCAGCGGATAGTCGTGGTGACGCGTCTTCTTCACCTGCCCCGACACCACCCTGCCCTTGCACAGTCCGCAGTTGCCGCCGCTGCAACCGTAGTTGAGCGAAACCCCGGCGCGCAGCGCCGCTTCCAGCAGGGTCGCCTGCCCTTCGACCAGGAAATCCTGCTTGCTGGGCAGCAACGTGACCTGGGCCGACAGCACGCTCAACACGCCGTCCTTGATCGCCAGCGGATTACTAAAACCGGGTTCCATCGCCTGTGCGACCTCGTGCTCCAGCCAGTGGCGCAAAGCGGAGATCGCCGCCCCCGCTTCGCCCGCACCCTGCTGTTCGGTTTTCCTGAATTTGTCCCATATCTTTCCCAGCAGTGCGTTGAACTGGCCGACCTGCGCCTCGCTCCGCGTCAGGCGCTTGCTTAAATCGGTGATGCGTGTTGCCAGCACTTCGGCATCGGGCAACATGCGTTCCAGCACGCGTTTGCCGAAAGCGCGTTCCTTGATCTGCATCACGCGCTTGTACTCGGAGATTTCCTCCAGTTGCGCATCGGGATAACACGCCAGCAGATCCTTGAAGGCGACCATGCCGTCGAAGGCGAGCAATTCCCCGCTCTTCATCTTCTTCTGCAATTCGACACGGTTCACCCCAACCAATCTTGCCGCACGGGTCAGACTCAACAGGTGGCTCATCGTGTTCTACCGATCTCAAGTGCGCGCGATCTTCACACAGTTCCCTGCGGGTGAAACCAGGCCAGCTTGTCGCGCAGGGTGACCACCCCGCCGACGATAATCAGGGTCGGCGCCTGCGGCTTCTCGCGCTCGGCAATCCCGGGCAATGTCGCCAGCGTGCCGGTGAAAACCCGCTGGTTTTGGGTGGTGCCCTGTTGCACGATGGCAATCGGTGTGCTCTCCGGCAAGCCGTGTTTGACGAGTTCTGCACACAGCGTGTCCAAACCGTGCAAACCCATATACACCACCACCGTCTGGCGCGGCCGCGCCAGCAACTCCCAATCAAGATTCATAGTGCCATCCTTGAGATGGCCGGTGACGAACACGCAAGCCTGTGCGTGATCGCGATGGGTCAGCGGGATGCCCGCATAGGAGGCGACCCCGGAGGCGGCGGTGATGCCCGGCACCACCTGGAACGGGATACCTTCCGCCGCCAGGGTTTCGATCTCCTCGCCGCCGCGCCCGAAGATGAACGGGTCGCCACCCTTGAGGCGCAACACGCGTTTGCCTTCTTTGGCCAGCCGCACCAGCAGTTCGTTGATCTCTTCCTGGCGCATCGTGTGGTCGGCGCGTTTTTTGCCGACGAAAATGCGCTCCGCATCGCGCCGCGTCATTTCTACGATGGGCTTTGACACAAGGTTGTCGTACACCACCACATCGGCTTTCTGCATCAGGCGCAACGCGCGGAACGTGAGCAGGTCGGGGTCACCGGGACCCGCCCCAACCAGATATACTTCGCCGTGCAAGACATTGTCTTCCTTGTCCAGCATCTCGCGCAGCATGGCTTCGGCGTTGCCTTCGTCGCCACTCAACACTTTTTCGGCAATCACCCCTTCCAGCACATCTTCCCAGAACAGACGGCGCTTGGGCGGGTTGGTGACTCGCTGTTTGACCAGCTCGCGAAAACGCTCGGCAAACTCCGCCAGCCGTTTGTAATTTTGCGGAATCACCGACTCCAGCTTGCCGCGCATCATGCGCGTCAGCACCGGCGATGCGCCGCCGCTGGAGAACGCCACCATCAGCGGTGAACGGTCCATGATGGCGGGCATAATGAAGCTGCACAGTTCCGGGTCGTCCACCACATTCACCGGAATGTTGCGTGCCTGGGCCAGCGCCGACACTTGTTTATTGACGCCGCGATCATTGGTCGCGGCGATGATGAGCGTCACACCGTCCAGATGTTTTTCTTCGAAGCGCGCAACAACAGGCTCAATGCCGTGCATCGCAGCCAAGGCAGGATCAATCTGGGGCGCAACCACGCGCACTTTCGCCCCCGCTTCGAGCAGCACGCCCGCCTTGCGCTTGCCGACTTCGCCGCCGCCGACGACGAGGCAAAGCTTGCCGGTTACTTTTTGAAATACGGGTAAATAGTCCATTCAAAAATCCATTCTATTTTCTTATTTACGAGGAGACACGGATGCGCGGAGAAAACTCAAAGCCGATCATCTCCGCGCATCCGCGTGAGGCCGTATTTTTCTGCGTCATCCCTGTACTGCTTTAAGTATCAGCGGCACCAATGCCTGCGGCAGCTTGATCTTGCCCGCCAGCGCGAATTCGTGGGCTCGGTCCGACATCTTGTCCCAGGTTTTTTTGATGATCACAATCCATCTGGCCTCATCGTAATCCGCGTGTTGCGCGGCAAAGGTTTCCATGTAATGTTCAAGGAAGGTCAGATCGACGATGTCTTCCATCATCTGCGTGCCGGGGTTGGTCTTGAGCTCCTTCTTGCCGACGATGGTTTTGACGCGGGCGATCATCGCGTCGTCATAGCCCGCCTGTTTCATCAGCGCGCCCGCCGTGTCAGCATGGAATTTGTACAGCGTGGTGCGCCACAGCATGTAGCCTTTCTTGTCCATCGGATAATCGCTGCGCGGACTTTTCCAGCGCTGGATATGCTGGGCGCGCACCGCCAGTTTGACTTCTTCCGGCGCGTCCGGCGCATAGCGCTCCTGTATCTCGGTCATGCGCTGCGCGTACAGCAGCTCTTTCGGGTATTCCTTGCCATCCCACATTTCTGTGTTCGGATCTTCGGAATTAGCCCGGTCGAATGCCGCGATGGCGGCTTGGTACAAACTGGAGTTCATCGTGTTTTCTCTTTGCTCAAGGTTGGCGAAGGTGTTTTGCAGCGGCCGACGAAAGCGATAAAACGAGTCGCCCAATAACAACTGCCGATGGTGCGCAGATGTGTGTAAGAGGCCAGCAGGTTATGGATAACTAGGCCGTCGCGCTCGCCGTCGATGCCGTAACCGCGCTCGACATGGTATGCGAAGCGGCTATCCGGCGGAAGATTTTCCAGGCTGGAATAATGGAACTCATGTGCCTTGATCTGCCGCGCCGGCACATCAGGTCGCGGCCACGGATGCCCGGCATCCTCGCGCAGGTGCACGTAGCCGCGCCCGACCGGTTTGGCATGCATCTTCACATCTCCCGGAATGGCGCCAACCATTTCGAAGGTGCGCCCGTCGTAGGCGATACTGCGCGACAGGTACATCAGCCCGCCACATTCTGCATACGCTGGCATTCCGTGTTCAATGGCCTGTTTGATCTCGTTGCGCAGTGTCGCATTCGCCTCCAGTTCAGCCGCGCACGCCTCGGGAAAACCGCCGCCGATATACAAGCCGTCGATCTCGGGCAGATGGGCGTCATGCAACGCGTCGAACGGCACCAACTCCGCCCCCGCCGCCTGCAAGGCATCGAGGTCGTCGGCGTAATAAAACCCGAAGGCGCGATCGCGCGCGATGCCGATGCGCACCTTGTCACCGACTGGCAGCGCGCTGACTTCAGCCCGGTGCGGGACAGCCAGCGGCGCTTTCTGCGTCAGCGCAAGAAGTTTATCCAGATCAACCTGCTCCGCGATGGCCTCGCCGATCTGCCTGATCTTGGCATGGGCCGCGATCGACTCGTTGCTCGGCATCAGGCCGAGATGGCGCTCAATGATGGAGAGGCGTTCATCGTGCTGGATCGCGCCGACCACCGGCACGTCGGTGTAATGCTCGATGACTTGGCGCAACTTGGATTCGTGGCGCGAGCCGCCAAGATTGTTGAGAATGACGCCGGCGATGTTGATGTGGCGATCGAACGCCTGGTAACCGAGGATCAACGGCGCGATGCCGCGCGTCATGCCGCGCGCGTCGATCACCAGCATCACCGGCAGATCGAGCAGCATGGCCAGCGCGGCATTGCTGTTGCTGCCGTCGAGCGATAAACCGTCATACAACCCCTTGTTACCCTCGACCAGATTCACTGCGGCGGCATGGCGCGCAAAGGTCGCCACGACATCGTCTTTTTCCATCAGGTACATATCGAGATTGCGGCAGGGACGGCCGGCGGCCTGGCTCAACCACATCGGATCGATGTAATCGGGGCCCTTTTTAAAAGGTTGCACGGCATGGCCGCGCGCATTGAGCGCGGCGCACAAGCCGATGCTGACCATGGTCTTGCCGGAAGATTTGTGTGCGGCCGAGATCAGCATCCGGTTGCTCATGGCTGCCGCCTCATTCGCTTTCGGGCACCGGGAAAATCAATGATGTCCGACTTTTGTCGGAATTTCGCGCGGCACGAAATTCAGCACATGGATGCCAATGGCAGTAATCATAAAAGCGACACCAAGACCGCCTAAACCGAGCAGCGCTTCATACACCGAGGGACGATACGCGGCAATTTCACCGTCGCCAAAGGTGCTGCTCACCGCATAACCGTGGAAAATGTCGAGCGGAAATGCCTGCCCGCCGATGATGAAGACATACAGGAAGGCGAATCCGCCCAAAATGATGGCCAGCGAGGCGCCGATCACGCTTTTCGATTTACCCAGCGCGGGATGGAAGATCAACAGCAGCGGCAGCAGATTGCCGATAACGATATAGCCCCACCAGAACAACTGGGGATAGATGCCGCCGTCGCGCAGGATGAAATATTCAAATGCGCTCTGGCGCGAAAAATAAAAATTGGTCAGGTGATAAGTGACCACGAAATACAGCCCGGAGACTACAAACACGCCCATCAGGTTGCGCATGCGTTTCTGCACATATTCGTCCTGACGGATGCCGTTCCAGGCAAAGATCGAGGACTGCACGATATGGAATACCGCCAAGCCCCAGGCAAACGACAGGATGATGAACATGGGCGGCAGGATGGCAGAGCCGTAAGCCTGGCGCGCGCCGAGGAAGGCAAAAATCAGCCCGGTGCCGGTGGTCAGCACGAAACGCCAGACGAACACCAGTAGTCCTGCCGGCTTCGACCACGGATACATGCGTTTCTCCATCATGGTCCAGAGATAGACCACGACGGCGGCGAACATGCCGGAGTACAGCAGCACATTCCAGGCGAACACCGAGGTCGGATTGTAGTTGGTCGCCGCCACGATCACGCGGTCAGGCCGCCCCAGATCCAGCATCAGCACCATCAGGCCGCCGCCCAGCATGGCAATCGACAACAATCCCGCGAGCGGCCCGCGCGCCTTGTAGGCAGGCTTGTTGAAAACCGATCCGATCGAGGAGACATTGAGCACGCCGGATGCCGCAACAATAAGGAAGATCGCGAACACGTGCGGCAACCCCCACACGATCTGGTTGTTCATGCCGGTGATGATATGTCCCTGGGACTCCATCTCGTGCACGGCCAACAGGCTGCCGAGCACAATCAGCAGTCCGGTGGCTAGCAACAGATTATACAGCGGGCTTCTCGACTGGTTGGGCGAAGTGTATGACATTTATATCCCCTGATAACGGACGCCCGGATTCAGGTGCAGGTCGGCACGAATCTGGACGCTGGAGAGGCTGCGCAATTTTTTGGCGATCTCGCTGTCGGCATCGTTCAGGTCGCCGAACAGGATCACGTTGTTGGGGCAGGCTTCGGCACAGGCCGGTTTGCCGCCCTGGTCGATGCGGTGCACACACAGGGTGCAACTCTCCACCGTCCCCCTGCCGCGCGGCACATCCGGGTTCTGGTCGTGCAAGGGCTCGTGCACGAACGAGCGTGCCTTGTACGGGCAAGCCATCATGCAGTAGCGGCAGCCGATGCAGCGGTGCTTGTCCACCAGCACGATACCGTCCACCCGTTTAAACGAGGCATTGGTCGGACAGACATCGACACAGGGCGGGTTTTCGCAGTGCTGGCACATCATGGGCAACGACACTTCACGTCCGCTGCTGATGTCCTTGAGCTCGATCTTGCGGATCCATTGCGAATCGGTGGCGGCAGTTCCGCCGGAGAGACCGTTTTCCCTGTTGCAGGCAGTGACACAATCATTGCAGCCGGACTTGCACTTTGCCGTGTCGATCAGCATCCCCCAGCGCACCTTATTGCTGGCACCCTGCGGTTTGCCATGGGCGATGTCGAACAGCATGAAACCCGGCGCGATCAATACGGCTGCCGCGCCGGCGGACGTTTTCAGAAAATTCCTGCGCTGGGTGTCAATCTCGCTCATTTTGCGTCCCTCTGCTGCAGCCATGCACTCTTGCGCTTGCCGGAATGGCACTCGAAACAGTCCAGTTTCACTGCCTCATACTTGTGGCAACCGACACAGAAACTGTCAGCGCGCGCGATCACGCTGTCATCCTTCATGCTCGCATGGCACTCGATACAGTTTTTAAGACTGATCTTTTCATCGCGTATCCCTTTGCGCAGCGCCTCGTCGCGCTGGTGCTTGAGCATGTGCATGTGATTCTTGCGCATCCACTGCGTGTCCTCCACGCACTGTCCGCCACGGCCAATATCCAGCTTGGGTGTGCCCGTCACCTCGCCAGCCCAAGTCGGCGCAACGCACAAACACAGCAACAGGGAGGCGAGCCGTTTCATCACTCGCCCAATCCCATCTGAATGTAACCCGTCGGGCAGACGTCGGCGCAAATATGGCAGCCGATACACTTGTCATAGTCGGTGGCAACGTAGCGACCGGTGGTCGATTCGGTCTTCTTGACCCGATACACCGCCGTCTGCGGACAATACATCACACAGTTGTCGCACTCGAAACACATGCCGCAACTCATGCAACGTTTGGCCTCGGCCACCGCTTCCGCTTCGCTCAGTTTTCCCAGGCGATCATCAAAATTGCCCAGCGCACTTTCCTTGTTCAGGGTCACCACCCCGCGCTTGTTGCGCGCGGTATAGCCAAAATGGCCGAGGAACAGCTTGTCGTGCGGAATGATGTAGCGGTCGGATCGATTGTCGAAATTATGCACCGCGATATTGCTGCTGTTGGTGCCGCGCAAGGGTTCGTGCGATTCCTCGATTTTGATTCCCTTTTCTTCCAGCTTACGCATCAGATCGAACTGGTGCGCGTCGATCTTGGGACGTTTTTCCAGATCGATGCCGAGCAGGAAATTATGAATGCCGTCCGCGGCGATCGAGCCGTGTCCGATCGCGGTCGTCAGCAGGTGCGGACGGATCACGTCGCCGCCGGCGAACACACCCGGCTGGCCGTTCACCACATAGTTGCGGTCGGCGCTCACCGCTCCCTTGCCGTTGTTGAATTCCTCCAGGCCGGTGAAATCGACAGCCTGGCCGATTGCCGACACGATCAGATCGGCCTCAAGATCGCGCTCGCTGCCTTCGATATTTTTGATCTCCAGCTTGCCGCCGACGATCTTTGCTTCACACTGGATCACCCGCAGCGCGGTGGCACGGCCGTTCGCATCGCGCACGATGCCGACCGGCGCCAGGCCGCCGAGGATGGCGATGCCTTCCGCTTGGGCCTGCTCGATCTCGTGCTTGTTGGCCTGCATCTTGTCCACATTAAAGATGGAGGTCAGGGTCACTTCGGCGCCTTCCTTGGCCGAGATGGTGGCCACGTCATGCGCCAGGTGTCCGGCGATGGCCGATTCCGCATCGGTCGGATTGGCATTTTTGATATGGCCGAGACGGCGCGCCACGGTCGCCACGTCGATGGAAGTATCCCCTCCTCCGACCACCACCACGCGCTTGCCGACATGCTGCAGGCGGCCTTCATTGAACGCCTTCAGGAAAGCAGTTGCGGTCACCACATTGGGCGCGGCGGCATCGGCGATCGGCAACGCGCGGCCGGATTGGGCGCCCATGCCGAGAAACACCGCATCGAATTCCTTGCGTATCTGTTCCAGGCTGACATCGGTGCCGACACGGGTCTTCATGCGTGCTTTCACGCCGAGATCGACGATGCGCTGAATCTCCGCATCCAGCACTTCGCGCGGCGTGCGAAAACCGGGAATACCGTAACGCATCATGCCGCCCAGATGCTCGTGCTCGTCAAAGATGGTGACATCGTGCCCCTTCAATGCCAACTGGTAGGCACAGGACAGACCGGCCGGGCCGCCGCCCATGACTGCCACCTTCTTGCCCGAAGGCTGAACTGCCGGTTTGTTGAATTTAAGGTTGTTGGCAATCGCATATTCACCGAGGAAATGCTCCACCGAATTGATGCCCACGTGGTCTTCCACCTCGTTACGGTTGCAGCCGCTTTCGCACGGAGCCGGACAGACGCGACCCATCACTGACGGGAACGGGTTGGCCTCGGTCAGACGGCGCCAGGCATATTCCTGCCACGGCATAAGCGGTTTGCCGTCGGCGCCGACTGGCGGCTTTTCAGTGCCGCGCACGATGGCCAAATAGCCGCGAATATCTTCCCCGGCGGGGCAACTGCCCTGGCACGGCGGAGTGGATTGGATGTAAGTCGGGCATTTGTAGGAATAGCTCGCCTGAAAGATCTGCTGGTTCCAGCGTTTGATCTTGTTGTCACCGTCTTTGTAGCGGCGTAATGTGAGCTTTTGCGGGGTTTCGGTGGTTGCTGACATATTTTCTCCTGCCTCCAGTAAATTTAGCGCTTGTCGCCCAGAATGATTGCGTTGCTGACCAGTTGATGCACACCGCCCACCATTTTGCGTTCGAATCCGTAGTAGGGAGCGACCTTGGTAAATTGGGTTTTGCAGATGGCGCAGATCATGGCGAGGAAATTGACGCCTTTTTCATCGACCACTTGCTGCAAGGCTTCCATCCGTGGCAGCGCGCCTTTGACCCGCAGATCCAGCAAGTCATCAGTGAGCAGACCACCACCACCGCCGCAACAAAAAGTACTCTCGCGGGTGGTGCTCGGATCCATCTCGACAAAATTGTTTGCCACCGCCTTGATTACATTGCGCGGGATTTCGAACTGCCCGCCCTGGTAGTCGCCCATACGCGAGCCGCGCGCCACATTGCACGAGTCGTGGAAGGTGATGATGTGCTGGTCGTTTTGGGACTTATCGAACGTCAGCGCGCCGCGCTCGATCATGTCCAGGGTGAATTCGCAGATATGCGTCGGTTGGCGGTAACGCTGATCGAGCTGTTTTTGCAGCATCTGTGCGAAGCGGTCATTCTCGTCCGCCCCCTCGCCCACTCCGCTCAAGGTGTTCCAGAAACTATAGGCAACGCGCCAGGCATGGCCGCACTCGCCGACCACCACGCGTTTTACCCCGAGTTCCAGCGCCGCCTGACGGATGCGCAGGGCGACCTTGCGCAGTTGTTCGTAGTTGCCGATGAACAAGCCAAAATTGGCGGCTTCCGAGGACATGGAAGAGAGCGTCCAACTGGTGCCGGTGGCATGGAACACCTTGGCGTAGCCGATCAGGCTGTCGATGTGCGGCTCGGCAAAGAAGTCGGCCGAGGGCGTGATCAGCAACACTTCCGCACCCTTGACATCGATCGGGAAACGCACATCGATGCCGGTTGCCTCTTTCACGTCCTCTTCCAGCCCCTCCATGGTGTCGGCCAGCGCAGGTCCGGGCAGGCCGAGGTTGTTGCCGATCTTGTGCACCTTGCCGATGATCTCGTTCGAATACTTCGCTCCCATGCCGACTTCTGCCAGAATTTCCCGCGCCGCCATGGTGATTTCTGCGGTATCAATACCGTACGGGCAGAATACCGAGCAGCGCCTGCATTCGGAGCATTGATGAAAATAGTTGTACCACTCGTCCAGCACCTCACGGGTCAGGTCGCGCGCGCCAACCAATTTAGGAAACAGCTTTCCCGCCCAGGTGAAATAACGGCGATAGACGCTGCGCATCAGATCCTGGCGTGCCACCGGCATATTCTTCGGGTCTGCCGTGCCAATAAAATAATGGCATTTATCGGAGCAGGCACCGCAATGCACGCAGGCATCCATGAACACCGCAACCGAGCGGTACTTGTGCAGCAAGTCACCCATCTTGGCGATGGCCTTGTCGTGCCAGTCATCCACCAGTTGCCCGGGAAATTCCAGCGCCTGCTGTATTTTTTCGTTGGCGAGATACGGTCCCTTCCCTTCCATCGCCCCGGGAATCAGTTTGGGAATGATAGGGATGGTTCGATATGCGGGTGCGGTGATTTCCGCCATGTCAGTTCTCCGATTCCAATTTTTTGGCCCACGCGCTCAGGTGACGCTTCTCGCGCGGGTTGTCGGTCTGGTTGCGGGTGGGCGAGAAGAAGATCCCCGGCGCATGCAGCAACTTGCTCACCGGAAACAAGGCCAGCAGCACAATGACCAGGGATAGATGAATCAGCAGAACCGGATCGGCCGGCAGCCGGCCGACCCCGAATCCAAGCCAGGCGATGAAGAAGGATTTCACCGCGACCACATCGGTATGCAGGAAAAACTGCATCAACAAACCGGAACCCGCAATGCCGATCAGCAACAGCAACCACAGATGGTCGGACGGAGTCGAGATATAACGGATGCGTTCGACAAAAATACGGCGCACCCATAATCCGCACAGGCCAAGCAACATGGTGATCCCGGCGTACAGGCCGAAAGGTTGAATGAAGGCCACCCAACCCCAGACGGGATCGGTGAAATATCGCAGGTGGCGCATGACCACCAGTGCCAAGCTGGCATGGAACAGCCAACCCATGGACCAAATCCACAGATTGGCCTTGAACAGACTTTCAAACAGCACAACCTCCCGCGCCATGCGCAACACCACGCCGCCCTGGGTGGTCGGCGCGGGCGTTGTCGGTATTTTCAGCGGTGCCGGAGTCCGCGCATAAACCGTGATGCGCGAGAGTAATCCCACGACAAAAAACAGTGTCGCGAGATAAAACAGAATTGCGAAAAGTACGCTCATCGTCGGATTACCCTGCCTTATGCAGTTTTAAATACAGCCGGTTGGTTTCGGCAGGCCGGCAATCTTGCACGCCTGTTTGCCGGGACCGTAAGGAAACAGGCCATAGAGGTACTCGCTGTTGCCTTTTTCCGCCCCCAGCTTCTTGCCAATCGCCTTGGTCAGCACGCGGACTGCCGGTGCGATCTGGTATTCGTCGAAATATTCGCGCAGGAAATTGACGACTTCCCAGTGCTGGTCGGTCATTTGGATACTTTCGGTGCCGGCAATGTAGTCCGCCACTTCGGGGTTCCATTCGGACAGATTAACCAGATAGCCCTCTTCATCTGTTTCGTAGCTCTTGCCGCCCACATCGATACTAGCCATGCTATTTCTCCTTACATTAAAAAAGATTGCTACTTATCGCGCTTCCCTCACCTCAATCCTCTCCCGGTGGGAGAGGAAGCGATCGTATCGCCACGCGAGTCTTTACTACAGCCAGGATTGGCAATTCTTGTTGTTGGCCGTCAAATCGACGAAGCCGGCGTAGTCCACCGGCGACACGCCCTCGATGATCCGGTCGCCAAAGCCGCGCGCCTCCAGATCCGGCAGCAGCACGTGAACCTTGAATTTCCCCATCGCACCCCGCACTTTGGCTTCCGTTGCGCTGCCGCGCGTGGCGCCATAGACGCCATCTTCGATCAGCAGGATATCCCCGCCGGTCGCGCTATTCAGGCAGCTTTCCAGCGCGACACTGGTCATGGGTGATTTATTGATGATGTGCAGCATACATCCCCCTTAAAAACTCAAGACCACGTCTTGTTCATCCATCAACGCGCCCAACTCGGCACGGCCCAATACGGTCACATCAACCAGCAGATCCTCTACGGTCAGGCCGCGCGCATCCAGTGCCTCTTGTTCGACGTACAGCTTTTCGATGTCGTAGTCCTCGAGGGCGCGGTAGGCGGGTGAGAAGTTCTTGGTCTCGATCCCCTTGGTCTGCTGACCTTTTTTAAGCTGATACACACCATCATCAAGGAAGGCGAGCGACACATCCTGATCGAAAGCGGCGGTGATCAGCACGACCTCCAAAGCCTCCAGCGCATAGATCGTGCCGTAGGGCGCCTTGCGATTGACGAACATAAACTTTTTCACATTGCTACTCATTCTGTTCTCCTCAATCGCCAAAGGTGACCAGGCGGTCGCACTTGATGCCGGCCTCGACCAGTTGCCCCAGACCGGAGATGCGGAAGCCCTGCGCCAGATTCTCCTCCTTGATCCCACGCCGCAATGCAGCCGCAACGCAGACCACCAAATCCAGCTTGTGCTCTTCAGCCAGTTTTCCCCAGCGATTCACGATATGACGGTCATCCTGCGGCGGCTCGGTGAGCTTGGACGCATTATTGACCCCATCGTGATAGAAAAACACGCGCCAGACTTCGTGCCCCTTGGCGATCGCGGCCTTGGCAAACAGGTAAGCGGAATCGCTTGCCTGGTGCTGATAAGGACCTTCGTTGACTACGATACCGAACTTCATTCCTTCTCCTTTTTAATCAGAAACGGATATGCGCCGAAGCGTTCAGGTTGTAGCGGGAACCGCGCCAATCGTCGATCAGGTACTTGGTGAACGGCAGCCCGGTCTTTTCGAAGAATCTCGGCCAGCCGATACGGTCGATCCAGTCGGCAATCCGCTCCCAGGGGCGACCGTCTTCCTTGTACACAGTCAATATACGCTTCACCACCTCGGAAACTTCAGGCCACCTCGGCGGATTGTTGGGCAAGCCGGAAGCAACCATCTTCATGAAAGTGGGCTTGCCACGCGCGTTGGAATTCTTGCCCCCGACCCAGATCGCCAGCTTGGAATTCTCCGGATCGTTGATCTGCATCGGCGGGCAAGGAGGATAGCAGGCACCGCAGCACATACATTTGGATTCATCGATCTCCAGCGAAGGTTTGCCGTTGACCATCGCGGGACGAATCGCCGCGACCGGGCAGCGCGCAACCACGGATGGCCGTTCACACACATTGGCAACCAGATCGTGGTTGATGACCGGCGGCTTGGTGTGCTGGATGATGATCGCCAGATCGGCCTGGCCGCCGCAGTTGATCTCGCAGCAGGAAGTGGACAAGTGCACGCGATTCGGCATTTCTTCACGCCGGAATTCATCGTACAGCTCATCCATCAGCGCCTTCACCGCACCGGAAGCGTCGGTGCCGGGGATGTCGCAGTGCAACCAACCCTGGGTGTGCGCGATCATGGTGATCGAATTGCCTGTTCCGCCAACCGGGAAACCGCTCTTCTCCAGCTCGGCGATCAGCGGCGCGACTTTCTTCTCGTCCGCCACGATGTACTCGATGTTGGAGCGGATGGTGAAACGCACACGGCCATCGGCGAACTGGTCGGCGATATCGCACAGCTTGCGGATCGTGAAGATGTCCATCTGGCGCTGGGTTCCGGCGCGCACCGTCCATACCTCGTCGCCCGTGTGCGAAACATGGTGCAACACACCGGGACGGGGACGGTCGTGATACCTCCAGTTGCCGTAGTTTTTGGCCAGCAGCGGGTGCAGGTATTTCTTGTTATCGGGAACCCCGGTTTCTTTGGGCTTGCGCTTCTGAACGGGGGCTGCAGCTTGAACGGCTTGGTTCATTATCTATCTCCTCAGGCAACTTGCTTTTTGGCATTGATCTTGGCGACTTCGGCGTCCCAACCATCGGTGCGGACGTAAGGGTTCATGCGCGGGGAATTGATCATCGACGGATCGACTTCGAGTTCCATCGCTTCCAGGAAGTTGGCCAGACCGATACGCTCGATCATCTCGCCGGTGCGTTCGTGTTCCAGTGCGTTCTCGGCAAAGAAATCGATCGAGCGTTGGGCGAAATCGATCAGTTTTTCCCGATCCTCTTCGGTATCCAGCTTAATGAACGGGATGACCACAGTACCCATCAGACCGCCGATCTTCAGGTGGCTCTTGCCCCCCATCAGCACGGTTGCGCCCTTATCCTTGCCGGGTGCCAGCGCGCCGGTCATCACATTGATGCAGTGCATGCACCGCACGCAATCCTGATTATTGATCTCGATGGCATGCGTATCGCTTACCGCCACACTGGAGATGTGCTCGCCCTTCTTGATCTTGCCGATCTCCTTGACCTGGAAAGTCTTGGTCGGGCAGCGCGCCACGATGTCGTTCACCAGCTCGTCCATCCCGTGCTTGGCGAACCACTTCTTCGCCAGCGCTTCGTCGGTGCGGATGTTGTCGCGCCAGGTGCCGATCACTGCCATATCGGAACGCTGGATCGCGTTCATGCAGTCGTTGGGGCAACCGGAAAACTTGAATTTGAATTTATAGGGCAGTGAAGGACGATGCATGTCATCGAGGAAGGTATTCAGCACCGCACGATGGGCGCTGGCTTCGTCGTAGCAGGACTGTTCGCAACGCGCCGCACCGACGCAGGACATCGAAGTGCGCACGGCCGGGCCGGCACCGCCCATATCGAAACCCATTTCGTTGATCTCGTCGAAGGCCACTTGCACATTGTCTGTGGTTGCCCCCTGGAACATGATGTCGCCCGACTGGCCGTGAAAGGCGATCAGACCGGAACCGTGCTTTTCCCAGATGTCACAGAATTGGCGCAGCGTGGCGGTATCGTAATGCATACCCGCCGGCGGCTGGATGCGCAGGGTGTGGAACTCGGCGGCATCCTTGAATTTTGGGGTGCCGTCGGCATTTTTCAGTTCAGTGAAACGCGGGATAACACCACCGCCATAACCGAACACGCCAACTGTGCCGCCCTTCCAGTAACCTTTTTTCGTCTTGTAGGATTCTTCCAGTTGCCCCAGCAGGTCAACCATGGAATCCTTATCCTTGGCCAGATGCTTCAGGCCGGTAACGAAACTGGGCCATGGGCCGCTTTCGAGTTGGTCGAGATTGGGAGTGTCGTGCATTTTCTTTGCCATAATGTTTTCCTTTCGATTCAATCGCGTTACGCCAGATAACCTTGCATGGCGGCCTGAAATTCCGGATTCGTATGGGTTCTGTTCCTTGCAGAACGACCCAGATTCTTTCTGGTTGAGGATACTACGTGGCAAGTTCGGCCCCCACCATTACCCGTAGCGGCTATGCAAAATAACCCTAATGGGTAGGCATTACCGCTACACAGGTAGTATTCCATTATGGATAGCATTGCATATAGACTTGCGTCACTGTCCACAATCGTTCAATTTCCTGAACGCAGTAATGTTGGGTGACCGGAGAACCAAGGGATGACCTCGATAACAGAGCTGGACAAATTAACCGTTCCTTTGGGCGGACAACAGATCGAACTGCAACAAATAGACCACGCCGCGGGAGGCATGAGTTTGTTGCGGATACGGATTCGCGAGGGCAAGCGCTTCACCATTTTTGACATCGATGCACAAACTGCGCAACGATGGGCTGCCACCATGCAATCCTGGGTGGCAAACCGGGAAAAGGAGTGAGGGAAGCATGCCGCGCATCGCAATGACTGAAGTCTCCCTCGACATAAGCGGAATCACGCTACCCGCGACCTACCCCTTCGCCTTATGGGACGCCTTGCTGCACCACTCCCCCGGGCTGGGGGAGTCGGCCGCCGTGGGCATCGTTCCGTTTCGCCTGTCGAGCCATGAAGGCAAACTGCTGCTGGCCAAACGCACCAAACTGGTGATTCGTTTGCCGCGGGAGATGGCTGAAGTTGCCGCCGCACTCTGCGGAAAAATGCTGGAGATCGACGGCCATCAAATTCAACTCGGCAGCTCGCACGTGCGCGCGCTGCAACCCCACCCTACCCTGCACGCGCCGCTGGTCACCGGTGCCGAAGATGAGCTCGCGTTCATGCGGGAAGTTCGCGGCGATCTGGATGCGATGGGCGTTGGAGCCAACCTGATCTGCGGCAAACGCAGCATGCTTAAAGGCGGCGAGCGCGAAATCAGGGGCTACAGTTTGGTCGTGCATGACCTTAAGCCGGAGGAATCGCTGCGCCTGCAAGGCAACGGCTTGGGGACGGCAAGATGTTACGGCTGCGGCATTTTTTTACCGTACAAGGCCATTACCGGTTTGGATTGATCGTTGCATTAACTTAACCGCAAGGAGAATAAAGATGGGATATATCGTCGCAGGCAATGAACTTGAAACCGATGATGATGGTTTTTTGCTTGAACCCGATTACAGTGAAGAAGTGGTCAATGTGATCGCCGCTGCAGAAGGTCTGGAATTGACCCCCAGACATTGGGAAATCATTAATTACATGCGCGAGCAATACCGCGAACACGGGCACACCCCGCATTTCCGTGGCATGCTGAAAGACATCAATGAGTTCTGGCCGGAAGCGGACAGCAAGGCGGTATATGACCTGTTCCCGATGGGACCCGGCAAGCAAGCGGCAAAGGTTGCCGGACTACCCCAACCGCTGGGCAAAGGCGGTTATTAAGGAGAATGAAATGGAGATGGATATGGTCAACGTGGTACTCGACATGAAGGGGCTGTCCTGCCCAAGGCCGCTGATTGGCGCCAAGCGCATGATGGATGAATTGAACGAGGGACAGGTACTGTTGCTGGTGTCGGATTGCCCGGGCACACCGGACGATCTGTTCGCCTGGGCCAAACAAACCGGGAACCAGATCCTGAAGACCGAGAAGATGGCGGGTGGCGGTACCGGCTATCACATCCAGAAAGGCGAGGCCGCCAACCGCCTCAAGGCCAATGTTTCACTGGACATTCGCGGCGCGGTCTGTCCCGGCCCCATCGTCGAAGCCAAGAAGCTGCTGAACGGCATGCAGACCGGCGAAGTCCTGCGCCTGGTCAGCGACTGCCCCGGGGTGGCATCCGACATCGGCGGCTGGGCCTCCGCCACCGGCATGACCCTGCTCGAAACGATCGAAGCCGGTGCCGGCGTGCACGAGTTCTACATCCGCAAGGGTTAAGAAGAGCGTGGCCATCCGCATCAAAAGCCGCTGGTTCAAGGAAGGCCGCGCCCGCTCGCCGCAGGAGCTGTCCGACGCGCTCGCCTTCACGCTCTGGCGCGTCGCCGACAACGCACTGAAGAATACGCGCCAGGCCAGTTTCGACGTGGAGGTTGGATCCCAGTATTTCGATTTTCTGGCCGAGTTCCTCATCTTCCTTGTGCTGGTCGCAGACCGTATTGTGTACCGCCAGCTTGATGCGGAAGGCCGCGCTGTTTTCACCGGCAATCTGGCGAATCGGGTCGGCGCGACCTATGCCGAAAATCGCAGCCGCCTGCTCGACGGCGACCTGAAGACCTGCAAGCAGGACTTTATCGACCATCTCAACCGCCGCTCCGGAGAGTATGCCGAGTTCGGTTACGATGAGGCGGGGCCTGACTATCATTTCTACCGTTATCTCGCCTGGTGCATCGGCAAAGTGTTGAGCGAGGAAGATGCCAAATGGGCGCTCGATCCGCTGATCACCTTCGAGGCGCCGGAAGCTGTGCAGATGGTGGAAAAGACCCTGCGCGGACTAAACGAGGATGAGCCCAGACCGGCGCGTCATCGTGAGTCGGTCGGCGGAGACTGAATGCCCTCCCCTTTCGATTTAAACAACGCAGACGGCTACCAGCGCTGGCGCGAACAGAAACTTTCGACTGCGCCGACCGCGGTTGATCAACTGATTGTCGAAGTGCGCGACCCGCGCGCCCTCACCGCGTCCGAGCATTCGGCACTGGCAGATCGCATCCGCCGTTGCAACATGGCGATCTATGCCGGCAAGATGTTCGACGAAGATACCGACCTGCTGCGCTTGCTCGGCCGCCAATTCGGACTGGAACGGCTCGATGCCAACTGGCTGGCGGGAGAAGACGGCATCTCCTCCATCCGCGTGGTCGATGACGGCACACGCAAACTCTACATCCCCTACACCGACCGCCCGATCAAATGGCACACCGACGGCTATTACAACCCGCCGGAGCGGCAGATTCGCGCCATGGTCCTGCATTGCGTGCGCCCTGCCGCGAGCGGCGGCGAGAACCAGCTGATGGATCATGAGATGGCTTACCTGCTGTTGCGCGACGAAAATCCCGACTTCATACGCGCCCTCTCCACGCCGGACGCGATGACCATCCCGTTGCGCGAGGATGCGACCGACGGCGTGCGCGATGCACAGAGCGGACCGGTATTCTCTCTCGACAGCGATGGCAATTTGCATATGCGCTACACCGCGCGCACACGCAGCATCGAATGGAAACAGGATGACGCGACCCGCGCTGCGGTTGCCGCTTTGGAACGCCTGCTGGACTCGGCTACGCCGCACATCTTCCACGGCCGTCTTGAACCCGGTATGGGGCTGCTCTGCAACAACGTGCTGCATGATCGGAGCGCATTCGGCGACGACCCCGATCAGCCGCGCCTGCTCTACCGCGCGCGCTATCTGGATCGCATCAATCGCTGACAAGCCCTACTTTCCCTCCCGTCAGTCGGGCTGCGGATGTGTTTGGCAATATGTCGGGTTGAAACCCGACCCACAGGAGTGGCGCAGGTTATCTTCCAGGCATAAAAAAACCCCGCCCTCTTTGGCAGAGAGCGGGGTTTCCAAAGGACTGTAGTCTGACCGGCTTACAGCTTCCAGCTATAGGCCACCCCGATCGAATCCTGATACATCTTGATATCCGCTTCGCCACCGCCAAAAGAGGGGACGATTGAGCCCGAGCCCCGGATCGTTTTCTTGACCGCGTGCATGTAGCCGAAGGTCAGTTCCGATTTGTTTTGCAGCGTCCAGGTGGTACCCAGGGTCAGGTGAGTCTTGACCACGCCCGGTGCCAGGATGTTGAAGAAAGTCTGGCTGCCGGGAATCTGCTGGTTGTTGGTGCTATAACCGGCACGCAGGGTCAGGTTCGGACTGTACACATGGCTCACCCCCACTTTGTAAGCCGTCATGTTCTGCCAGCCGAAACCCAGGCCATTGTCCGCGCCCAGCTTGCCGCCTTGGGCGTTGGTATTGGCTATCGATTTGACATCGCCGTACTGGATCTGCTGGACGTCAAACGCAATCGTGGTATCCGGCAGCGGTGTCACGGCGATGCCGGCGCCATAGCTGGCGGGAATATCAAATGCGCCCTGCTGCGCAAACAGCCCCGCGTACTTGTGGAATTTCTGCATCTGGGTCTTGCTTTGGTATGACGCCCCCAGTGTGATCATCGATGTCACCTGGCCGATCCAGCCGATGTGCACCCCGTAGCCGGCGGAACCGTCAACCCCGTTGTTGGTCACCTTGCTCGGGTCACTCGATGAGCCCTGAAAGGGTTGCAATCCCTTGGCTTCAAAGATCTGGTAAGCCAGATTGAGCGAGACACCGACGGAATTGCTCTCGTTCACCTTCATGGAAAAAGTCGGGGCAACAAAAAGTTGTGCCAGATTCACCCCGGCCGGACTGCCGCCGCCAAACCCCGTGAATGGACTGTTCTTGTAGTCGGTGTTCATGCCGCCGTTGCCATAGACCGAGACGCCCAGCGCCATGTTCGGGTTGAGCATCTTGTTGTAACCGAATTCCGGAATCGGGAAGACGCTGGTGTCGTCACCGTTATAGGTGCCGTCCAATGAGCATCCAGATCCGCAATTGTTTCCCGCCACCGTGCTGCCGCGCTGCGGCCTGAACAAATCCAGCCCCAAATCCATGCGGTCGCCAACCATGACCATGCCGGCCGGGTTGTTGGCGGCGGCCAGCGTATCCTGTGGCAACGCATACCCCACTCCCGCCATCCCCTTGGCCTTGATCCCGTAACCGTGCGCAAAATAGCCGTTGGTGGCATAAGCCAGCGGCGAGGCCATGATGCCGGCGGCAAACAGCGAAACCGCAATTTTCTTCATCTGCATGAAATTCTCCCTGTGTGGTTGGTGGAACAATTTGTCCTGCACTAATACTGCATGGTTGCTGCAACTTGCGGTTAAATGAACAAACAGATATCCGAATCACCGGCGAAGCCCATGAAAGTTGCCGCGCCGCCGTATTCGCACTGCTCGATGAATTCGCTCTTGTCGAATTCGAACAGATCGACCGTCATCTGGCAGGCGATGAATTTCACGTCCAACTCCAGACACAGGTCACGCAGCTCTTCCAGCGTGGCGACGCCATGCTTCTTGAGTTTCTGTTTCATCATCATGGTTGCCATGGATTCCATGCCGGGCAACATCTGCATCGCCACCGGGATCGGCATCGGCATCGGCATCGCCGGATTCCCGAGCGGGCTGATCTTTACGCCGGACAAGTCCTTGCGCAACAGGGGCAGCCCGTAAAAAGTAAAGAAAACTTGCACTTCGTAACCCAGAGCGGCGGCGGTGGAGGCCAGAATGAACGGCGGATACGCCATGTCGAGGGTGCCTTTGGTGGAAATCAGCGCCATTTTTTTAGCCATGATGCGTACTCCTTGAGATTTTGGGTTGGAAGGGTTTATTTCTTCTTCATGTAGAAGATGAATTCGCCATTGGCTTCTTCCTGCGCCAACAGCGGATTGCCGGTTTGCTCGGCAAATGCCGCCATGTCCTTGACCGAGCCGGAGTCGGTCGAAAAGACCTTGAGCACCTGACCGGAAGTCATATCGTTCAGTGCTTTTTTGGTCTTCACGATAGGTAGCGGGCAAGACAGATTGCGTGCGTTCAGTTCTTTGTCGAAATTCATGATTCTTTTCTCCTTGAGTTGATTGATGGTGTTACAAAAGGTGCGAAAACGCACAAAACCTGACTGTCATTATAGGAATAATCTCAGCAGTCGCGTCCATAGCCTGCATGAGGGGTGGCCTATAGTCATTTCGGGTTATCCGACTTCGTCCCCCGCCAAAAATAAAAGTGAAGTCGTATCAATTCGTTCTCGGTTCGCCGTTGGGTAATTTGGCATGGCACTCTGAAAAGATGCGTGCCTTGCAGGTGCGACATATTTCAGAATCCAGTTTCGGATAGATTTGCTTGATCCAGTTCGACATCGTCGGGAAGAAATGGGCCTCTCCAATATCATCCAGTTTGTCGGCCTTGCGCAGGAACTTGTAGATGGAATCTTTGCAACGGTAGAAATACAGCCCGCCGCCCATCTTGCGGCGGCGGCGTGCTTCCTGTGCCAGCATCTCGGCACCCGCCACATCGACGAAACTGATGCCGCTGGCAAGTATCATCACGGTCTTCTGGCGCGGATTGATTTCGTCAATCTCCATCAGTCCGCTGCTCACATAATCCACCGCACCGAAAAAGATCGAACCGTTGATACGCGCGATGCGGAACTGCGGACATTCCGTATGTCCATGCGCATCGATGAAGTGATACGCCCCCTCCTCTTTGGCCGGAACAGAGGGAGTGATGGAAGGACGCGACACGCGGTAAAGGTAAAGTACAAGCGACAGCAGGATGCCAAAGAAGATACCCTTTTCCAGGTCGATCAGCGTACCGGCCAGGGTGACGAACAGCGTAACCGTCTCGGCACGGCTGGTGCGCACGATGGAGAAGATGTGGTGAAAATCAATAAGCCCCCATGCCACCAGGAACAGGATGCCGGCCATCGCGGCTGTCGGCAGATAGGAAGCCAGCGGTGCAACCAACAACAGGACCAGCAACAAAACAACCGACGCATAGACCGTGGCCAACGGGGTCTGCGCGCCCGCCGAATAATTCACCCCGCTACGGTTGAACGAGCCACAAGACGCATAACTGGAGAAGAAACTGCCCGCCAAGTTGGACAATCCCTGACCGATGAACTCCTGATTACCGTCGATGCGTTGTTCCGATTTGACCGCGATGGCGCGCGAAATGGAAACCGCTTCCGTCAGTGCCAGCATGGTCACGATCAAGGCCGGGAACATGACTTTATTTAGTGTTTCGTAGGAAAAATCCGGCATGGACAGCGGGGGCAGGCTGGCCGGTAACGCCCCTACCGTCTTGATGTGAGTGACTTCCAGCCCAAACCGGTTGGTAATCAGATAAGCCAAAACACTACCCACCACCATGGCGACGATCATATACGGCAGCTTGGGCATTAATTTCTTTGCCGCAATCCCCACCAGCAAGGTGAGCATGCCGACGGCAGTGACATAAGGATTGATGTTGCCGATCTGTGCGAACGTCTGCTCAATCACCACATGAAACGGTGCGCCGCGCGCGATGTCGATGCCGAAGAAATTCTTCACCTGACTGGCGGCAATGAGGAGTGCCGCGCCGGCGGTGAAACCGATCACAACGGTGTGCGAGATAAAGTTGATCAGCACGCCCATGCGCGCCATGCCGAGGATCAACTGGAACAGACCGGTCAAAAAGGTCAGGGTCAGCACCATGCTGATGAACTGGGGCGAGCCCGGCTCGGCGAAGGGACTCATGGCAGCAAACACGGCGATGGAGATCGCCGTCGTCGGACCGGACACCAGATGCCAGCTTGAGCCGAACAGCGCGGCAATAATCGCCGGTAGCATGGCCGCATACAGCCCGTATTCCGGCGGCATCCCGGCGATGGTGGCAAACGCCACACCCTGCGGCAGCACGATCAACGCGCCGGTGATGCCGGCGATCAGGTCGGCACGGGTGGATTGGCGATCCACCAGATGTTTCCACTGCATGAAGGGCAGCAGGCGGTACAGCCAGTATTTATTTGGGCGGCCGAGCATAGTGGTATTGGTTCAACCTATCGTCTGGTAATAAAGATTCTGCGGATGGTTGGCCTGCGCAAAAAAGAACCAGCGCTCGGCCAGCAATCCGAGGTATTGCAGTATAAATGCAAAGCCCAGGACAACCGGACTGGACAAGCCGATTGCCAGCAAGGCCAGCGGCAACACGAATGCCAGCAGCAAAAATCCAGGCTTGATCGTGCGCAGGAAAGCTTCGCTTTTGCCGTGGAAGAAATCGCGCGTATTGAAGGAGCCGCCCATCAAGCCCATCGAACGCTGGCTGATCCGCGGATGCTTTACGCCGATCGCGGTCTGGATGGTCGAGGTCGGCTTAAGGCGCGCATTGCGCCAGAGCGAGGCCAGACGACCGACGAAGGCCAGCAGGGTGATGATGATTGCCCAGCCGGCAAAGAAATCGGCTTCCGTCGGCGCGGCATAGGTGGCATAGAAAGCCGCCAGCACAAAGCCGGACGCACCGCCCATCAGGATGTAGTTGATGACCGTCAGCGGCGAATGCCACTCGCGCAAAAAACGCAGACAGGCATAGATCATGGCCGTGCAAACAAACAATGAGAAGGCCAGCAGGGTTCCCGTCGCGCCGAGCAACAGCGACAAATCAACGACGAATCCGCCGGGCAAGGTCACGATCTCCGGGCGGATGCCGAACAGATGCGAAGTGCCAAACAGGAAGGCCACTCCCATAAAGGCCGGCAAGGCGATGACTTCGCGCGACAGCCACGAAGTGCGCCACTGGCTGGCTGCACGCCATGCGCGCTCCGGGCGACCGAGGTGAAAAAAAGAGGCGACCAGACCGCCTGCCAACAACAGCAAGACAATGACACTGCCGTAACCGTAGAAGGCATCGGACTGCATCGGCAACAGACCGAACAAGGCATATAACTGGTGCGTGAACAGGGCCAGAAAGAGGCCCTGCCCCGCACCGATCAGGGTGGTCAGGAAAATAACAGAAAAGGCAGGTTTCATAGTTGTTCTTCTATTCAAATTACCACGCGGAAACATCGTCCATGGTGGACTGATCCTTGTCGGGCTTGGGCAGTTGTTGATCCAGCTTGAGCGGATTGTCCGCGCGTTCCAGCTCATCCTCGTGAATCTTGACCTTGGTTTTGCGCCGCGGCAGGTAGTGGTTGGACGGATGCGTGCCCCACTCCGGCATCAGCGCATAACCGCCGTCCTCGCGGATCGCCTGCGACACCGCCGATTCAGGGTCGTGGATGTCGCCGAACAGGCGCGCGCTGGTCGGACAGGCTTTGACGCAGGACGGCTTGCGATCCGCCTCGGGCATCGACATATCGTAGATGCGATCCACACACAAGGTGCACTTGGTCATTACTTTGCGTTCCTCGTCGAATTCGCGCACCCCGTACGGACAGGCCCATGAGCAATATTTGCAGCCTATGCACTTGTCGTAATCCACCAGCACGATACCGTCTTCCTTGCGCTTGTACGAGGCGCCCGTCGGGCACACCGGCACACAGGGCGGATCTTCGCAATGCAGGCAGGATTTGGGGAAATGCAGCGTCTCGCTGTTTGGAAATGTGCCGATCTCGTAGGTCTGCACGCGATTGAAAAACGTGCCGGTCGGATTCTCATCGTAGGGGCGCTCATCGCACAGCGGCCCCGCCGAACCTGAGGTGTTCCATTCCTTGCAACTGGTCACGCAGGCATGACAGCCGACGCAGACATTCAAATCGATCACGAGCGCGAGCTGGGTCATTGCGCACCGCCTTTCTTCTTGCCGCCGCCGAAATAAGCCAGCCACTTCGGCGCATCTTTCATGCCGGGATATTTCTTCATGGGAGTGAATTGCGGCGAGGTCTGTTCGGGTTCGCCCTCTGCCGCCTTGTAGATACGCACGCGCACGTCGTACCACGCGGCCTGACCGGTGATCGGGTCCGAGTTGGAATAACGCGAGCCGTCGGATTGTTGCGGCAGTTCTTCCGAAATGAGGTGATTCAACAGGAATCCCTGCTGCGATTCATTTGCCTGCGGGGTCAGGTTCCACGCGCCGGCCGCCTTGCCGATGGCGTTCCAGGTCCACACCGTGCCCGGCTCCACCGCTTCGCTGTAACGTGCCATGCAGCGCACCTTGCCCCATTGCGACTCGCACCAGATCCAGTCGCCATCGGCGATGCCCGCGTTCTTCGCGGTCTGCGCGTTCACATACAGATAGTTGTGCGCGTGGATCTGGCGCAGCCAGGCGTTCTGCGAATCCCACGAGTGGTACATCGCCATCGGGCGCTGCGTCAGTGCCGACAGCGGATACTGGCGCTTGTCGCTGGCCTGCGTCTCCAGCGGCTCGTAGTAGAACGGCAGCGGATCGAAATAAGCCTCAACCCGTTTTGCCAGATGCTTCGGCGGCTGGCGCGTGATGCCTTTGCCCTGTGCGGCGAGGCGGAATTTCTGCAGCACCTCGGAATACAGGTGGATCAGGATCGGTTCGGCATAGCGCGTGATGCCGTTGCGTTGCGACCATTCGAGATAACCCTTGTTCCAGTTGCGCATGTATTGGTAGGAACGCGGCAACACTTCGTGATGCACGCAATTATTCTTGGCATACATTTCCCACTGGTTCGGATTCGGCTCACCGCGCATCGATTTCTCGCCGCCCTTGCCGCGCCAGCCGGAAAGGAAGCCGATGCCGGAACCGGGCGCAGTCTCCCAGTTGACGATGAAATCCGGATAGTCGCGATATTTGCGCTTGCCTTCCTGGGTCACAAACGCGGGCAGTTTCAGGCGTGTGCCGAGTTCGATCAGCACTTCCTGGAACGGTTTGCATTCACCGGTCGGCGGCATCACCGGAATGCGCACCGAATCCACCGGCCCGTCGAATTCAGAGATCGGACGGTCAAGCATCGACATCACGTCGTAGCGTTCGAGGTAAGTGGTGTCGGGTAAAACGAGATCGGCGAACGCCGTGGTCTCGGAATGGAAAGCGTCGCACACCACGATATTGGGGATCTTGTACTCGCCGTTCTCGTCCTTGTCGGTGAGCATCTTGCGCACTTCGCTGGTATTCATGGAGGAGTTCCATGCCATGTTGGCCATGAACAGCAGCAGGGTGTCGATCTTGTACGGGTCGCCGCGCCAGGCGTTGGTGATGACGTTGTGCATCATGCCGTGCGCCGACAGCGGATATTCCCATGAGAAGGCTTTGTCGAGGCGCACCGGATTGCCTTCCTTGTCCACGAACAGATCGTCCGGATCGGCCGGCCAGCCGAGCGGCATGCCATCCAGCGGGGTATTGGGTTGCACCGCGCGCGGATCGTTCGGCGTGCGCGCGCAGGGCGGGATGGGACGCGGGAACGGTGTCTTGTGGCGGAAACCGCCGGGCCGGTCGATGGTGCCGAGCATCGTCATCAAGATGGACAGGGCACGGATCGTATGAAAACCGTTGGAGTGCGCAGCCAGTCCGCGCATGGCGTGGAAGGCAACCGGATTGCCGGTGACTGTCTCATGTTCCTTGCCCCAGCTGTCGGTCCAGGCGATCGGCAGTTCGATCTTCTGGTCACGCGCCGTGATCCCCATTTCGTGCGCCAGACGTCTGATGGTTGCAGCGGGAATGCCGGTGATGCCCTCCGCCCACTCCGGCGTATATTCCTCCACGCGGTCGATCAGCAACTGGAACGCGGGTTTGACCGGCGTGCCGTCGGCCAGCTTGAACTCGCCGCGCAGAAAGGGATCAGCCCCATCGGTATGGGTGATAACCGGTTTGTTCGTATTGCGGTCCCACCAAAGTTTGTTCTGCGGGTCGTAACACCCCTCCTCTTCCGGCACTTCGGTGCGCACGAACATGCCGAATTCATCATGTGCAGCATCAAGGTTCACCAGCTCACCCGAGTTGGTGTAACGCACCAGGAACTCACGGTCGTACAGGCCGAGCTTGATCAACTCGTGGATGATAGCCAGGAACAACGCGCCATCGGTGCCGGGACGGATGGGCACCCATTCATCGGCGATGGCGGAATAACCGGTGCGCACCGGATTGATGGAGATGAAGCGCCCCCCCTCGCGTTTGAACTTCGACAGCGACACTTTCATCGGATTGGAGTGATGGTCTTCCGCCGTGCCGATCATGATGAACAGCTTGGAGCGTTCCAGATCGGGACCACCGAACTCCCAGAACGAACCGCCGATGGTGTAGATCATGCCGGCCGCCATGTTGACCGAACAGAAACCGCCGTGCGCCGCATAGTTGGGTGTGCCGAACTGGCGCGCGAACATGCCGGTCAGCGCCTGCATCTGGTCGCGCCCGGTGAACAGCGCAAATTTCTTCGGGTCGGTCGCGCGCAGTTTGCCGAGGCGTTCCGCGAGGAGAGTGAACGTCTCTTCCCAGGAAATCTCCTCGAACTCGCCGGCGCCGCGCTCGCTGCCCGGCTTGCGCCGCAACGGCTTGGTCAGGCGCGCCGGTGAATACTGTTTCATGATGCCGGAAGAACCCTTGGCGCAAATCACGCCACCGTTCAACGGATGATCGGGGTTGCCGTCAATATAGCGAATCTCGCCGTTGCGCAGATGGACGCGGATGCCGCAGCGGCAGGCGCACATATAACAGGTGGTGTGGCGAACTTCAGTCGTGGCGCCCGCGACAGGTGGCGCAAGCGGGTCGTGCAATGGGATCGATGACATGGGCAAATGTTTCGTCTTGGGTTGATGTGTGCGGGGCGATGCAGGCCCCGGCAGAATATTCGAAATTTTGCGCCGCAAGTATGCGTATCAGGCGTTGCATCAGCCATAGCCGTGATGAGGGAGCGCCGCATAGCCCGTTAGGAGGGGGCGACCCTCAACCCATGAGGGGTATCGCATAGCCGTCCGGCTTGCACTAGTGTGCACCCCACAAACGAAACGTGGTTTTGGGAGATGAAATGGCTTTAGTAGACCCGCATGGGGGCGGCAGCCTCAAACCTTTGTTACTTTCCGGAGAAGAACTGATTGCGGAAGTTGTACGAGCGCAATCTTTCCCGATGGTGGCCGTCAGCTCGCGCGAAAAAGGCGACATCATCATGCTCGGTATTGGCGGCTTTACCCCGCTCGATGGCTTCATGACGCATGCCGACTGGCAGGGTGTATGCGACGGCATGACCATGACCAACGGCCTGTTCTGGCCCATCCCGATCACGCTCTCCACCGACAAATCCACGGCAGACGCCATCCCCACCGGCAGCGAGATCGCGCTGGTCGATCCCGAAGACCAGAGCATTCTGGCCACGATGAAGGTCACCGAAAAATACAGCATCGACAAAGCGCACGAATGTGCCATGGTGTTCGGCACCACCGACCCCAAACACCCCGGCGTGAAGATGGTGATGGAACAGGGTGAAGTGAATCTCGCCGGCCCGGTGAAAGTATTGTCACAAGGCGGCTTCCCGCAAAAATATGGCGCGCTGTTCAAGACCCCGCAAGAGACGCGCGAACTGTTCAATGAACTGGGCTGGAGCAAGGTCGCCGCGTTCCAGACACGCAATCCGATGCACCGCTCGCACGAATATCTGGCCAAGGTGGCGATTGAAGTCTGCGACGGCGTGCTAATCCACTCGTTGCTTGGCAATCTCAAGCCCGGCGACATTCCGGCCGAGGTGCGCACCCACGCCATCATTGCGCTGACCAGGAATTATTTCGTCGCCAAGACTGTGGTACAGGCGGGCTATCCGCTGGACATGCGTTATGCCGGACCGCGCGAGGCGCTGTTGCATGCGCTGTTCCGCCAGAACTACGGTTGTTCCCACCAGATCGTCGGTCGGGACCATGCAGGCGTCGGCAGCTACTATGGCCCGTTCGACGCGCATCACATCTTCGATACGATACCCAAGGGCGCCCTCCAGACCGAGGCGATGAAGATCGACATTTCATTCTGGTGCTATAAATGCGGCGGCATGGCATCGGGTCGAACCTGCCCGCACGGCGACGCAGATCGTCTGCAGGTCTCCGGTACCCAGTTGCGCAAAATGCTCTCGGAAGGCGCTGAAGTGCCGACCGAATTCAGCCGCCCCGAAGTGTTGGAGATATTACGCAAGTATTATGGGGGACTGAATAACGCCTAGCGGAAGTGAAACCTGGCGGGCGTTCAATGTGCCGGAAGCCCCCTTCTTTTTGTTTGGACTGATTTTGTAAAGTAATGGTGGCAGGTTCGCGGGGCAGGATTTTGGGGATAACACTTTCCTGACTCAACGACCAATAGATTGGCTGATATGTTGTGTATGTTGTGACTAATATTTTTTTGAGGAGAACCTGATGTTCACGAGCAACCCCTTCGCTGCACTTTCAGAAGTTATATCACCCGCAATGATGCAGGGGTATGTCATCGTCATGGTACTGCTGGTTATGGGCGGGACGATACTGGACATACTGCACAAGAAAAGCGCGCAATACTTTTTTGAAAATGCAAAAAAAGCGCAAAAGAATGCAAAACGCTCGGTGAGTGGCGGTGAGAAAGCGGCTATTGCGATCTCGGTGCTGGCGAATGAAGTGTTGACCGCCGGCGAGTTCCACAATCCAAGACGCCGGCTTTCGCATATATTGATGATGTACGGATTCATCATGTTTGTGCTGACGACCGCGATCATGATCTTCGGCTATTCCTCGCCGGAAGCGTCCACACCCGCCCTGCTGCCACAGCTCTGGCATATCGGCGCACTGATGCTGGCCGTTGGCGGATACTGGTTCTGGTTCTTCATTCGCGTTGACGTGTCTGCGGAAGGATTGCCCTGGTTCCGCTTCGAACGCGCGGACCTGTTCATTGTCTCGCTGCTTGCCACTTCGACTTTGGCATTGGTCTGGTCGTTCACGGGCGGCGGGCTGACCGTCTTCTTTGCCTTGTTCATCCTTTCCAGCACCATTCTGTTCGGCGGCGTGTACTGGTCCAAATTCGCACACATGTTCTACAAGCCCGCTGCGGCGAACCAGAAAAAAATTACCCGTGCGGATGGTTCTCGGGAGAATTTGCCCCCCGACTATGATTTGACGGATCCTGAAGTACAGCGGAAATTTCCGGATGTTCCCATGTATATGGGCAAGAACCCGCCAAACATGGGTCTATGTATCAAGGCTGAACGACCCAATCACTACTAATGCCGATTTGACCCATTATCTACAAGAAAAGAGGAATATTTTATGCCAACCTTTGTATATATGACGCGTTGTGATGGTTGCGGAGAATGCGTTGACATCTGCCCATCCGACATCATGCACATCGACAAGAAGCTGCGTCGGGCTTACAACATCGAACCCAATATGTGCTGGGAGTGTTACTCATGCGTGAAGGCCTGCCCGCACCAGGCCATTGATGTACGCGGTTACGCCGACTTTGCGCCGCTTGGACACAGCGTTCGCGTGATCCGTGATGAGGATAAAGGCACGATCGCGTGGCGCATCAAGTTCCGTAACGGCAAAAAAGACATGGAGCTGCTGGCGCCCATCACGACCAAACCCTGGGGATCGGCAACACCCAAACTGGCAGACGTCCCCGCTCCCAGCAAAGAGATGCGAGACAGCCAGCTCTTGTTTAATGAGCCCAAGTACATCCGCATGGATGAAGGCGGCCTACACACACTGAAATCCAATGGCTTGGAAATTAAAGAGGGAGTGCAATACTAATGAGCTACCAGACAATTATTGAAGACGATATCGACATCCTGGTTGTCGGTGCGGGCCTGGGCGGTACGGGGGCAGCATTCGAAGCAAGATATTGGGGTCAGAACAAGAAGATCGTTATCGCCGAAAAGGCGAACATCATGCGCTCCGGCGCGGTCGCCCAGGGTTTGTACGCGATCAACTGCTACATGGGTACGCGCTTCGGCGAGAACAATCCGGAAGATCATGTGCGCTATGCACGTATCGACCTGATGGGCATGGTGCGCGAAGATCTGCTGTTCGACATGGCACGCCATGTTGACTCTACCGTGCATAACTTTGAAGAATGGGGTCTCCCCATCATGCGCAACCAGAAGACGGGTTCGTATCTGCGCGAAGGCCGTTGGCAGATCATGATTCACGGCGAATCCTACAAGCCGATCGTGGCCGAAGCCGCCAAGAAGTCGGCGGACAAAGTGTTCAATCGCGTCTGTGTGACTCACCTCCTGATGGACGAATCCAAAGAGAACCGTGTTGCCGGTGCCGTGGGCTTTAATGTGCGCACGGGCAACTACCACGTGTTCAAGTCCAAGGCTGTCATCTGCGGTGCCGGTGGCGCTTCCAATATCTTCAAACCGCGTTCCGTCGGCGAAGGTGCGGGCCGCGTCTGGTACGCACCTTGGTCTTCCGGTTCCGCCTACGGCCTGATGATCGAAGCCGGTGCCAAGATGACGCAAATGGAAAACCGTATCGTGCTGGCTCGCTTCAAGGACGGTTACGGTCCGGTCGGCGCCTACTTCCTGCACCTCAAGACCTACACCCAGAATGCCTACGGTGAAGAGTACGAGTCCAAATGGTTCCCGGCACTCCAGCAAATGGTCGGTAAGGAATACCTTGACCCGGAAGTTTCACACCGGACCCACCGCCCCATTCCGACCTGTCTGCGTAATCATGCGATCATCAACGAGGTGAATGCCGGTCGCGGCCCGATACACATGGTCACCATGGAAGCGTTCCAGGATCCGCATCTGGAAGAGATCGGCTGGCACAACTTCCTCGGTATGACCGTCGGTCAGGCCGTGCTGTGGGCCGCCACCGACGTGGATCCCAAGTACGAGAACCCCGAACTGACCACTTCCGAGCCTTACGTCATGGGTTCGCATGCCACCGGTTGCGGCGCTTGGTGTTCCGGTCCGGAAGACATCTCTCCGACTGAATACTTCTGGGGCTATAACCGCATGACCACCATCGAAGGTCTGTTCGGCGCAGGTGACGCGGTCGGTGGTACACCGCACGCCTTCTCCTCCGGTTCTTTCACCGAAGGTCGTCTGGCTGCGAAAGCTGCCTGCAAGTACATTGATGATGGCAAGGCAGCAGGCATCCGCGTTTCGGACGCCCAGATCAATCGTCGCAGGGAGCAAATCTACAAGCCGCTGGAAACGTATCATGTTTACAGCAACGAAGTGGTCGCGGGCAGCGTCAATCCCAACTTCATCAACCCGAGACAGGGCCTTGATCGTCTGCAGAAGCTGATGGATGAGTATTGTGGCGGTTTTGGCGTCAACTACATGACCAACGACAAACTCCTGAATATCGGTCTGAAAAAGATGGCGACTCTGGGAGAAGATTTGGAAAAGGTTGCTGCGTCAGATATCCATGAACTGCTGCGCGCATGGGAACTGAAGCATCGTTTCCTGACTTCTGAAAGCGTGTTCCAGCATACGCTGTTCCGCAAGGAAACACGTTGGCCGGGATACTACTACCGTGGTGATGTCATGAAGCTGGATGACAAGAACTGGCACGTGCTGACGGTGTCCCGTCGTGACCCGAAGACGGGTGAGTACACGATGGAAAAAGCACCGCTCTACCACTTGGTCGGTGATGTAGAGAAAGCGCCGGCAGAAGCGCACTAAGCCAATGCAGGCTTGATTTGCCGGTTTCGCAAAATCAGGCCTGTAAATTATGTTTGCCATGACTTGTTAGTCTATTCGAAAAGGACCGGCTTTTTGTTGGTCCTTTTTTTGTCTCTTCAGCGAGTGGTGTGGCATCGCTTCAGATAAAATTACGAAAAATTGTGCAGGTGAGATATTTCATGAACATTCTTGAAAAAACAGATGAAGAGATTTTGGAGTTGGCCAACCCGATGTGGGCTGATCTGATCAAGTACTCCAATGAAGGAAACTACGGCGCTTTCACGCGTAATTTTTCGAGCTCTTTCATTGCGGGGGCGAATGAGGTAGAAATGGGCAAGCAATTTGCGAGAAGCGACCTGGCAAAAAACCTGTCAGGTGATTATTCGTATCTTGGCATGATCCGCCGTGGAGAATATGTGACTGTTTTATATAAAGTGATTAACAAAAAAAATAAGGGTGAATGGCTGGGCAGGCTGGTGCTCGGCTATGAAAAGGATAAAGTGAAAATTTTCGGCGCCACGCTATTCTAAAATAATATTGTCATCATCAGGGCGTTCCAGTCATGTCAGATACCATTGAAGACGAAAAGTTTGTTGAGCTAAGTTACAAGGTTGTTGATAACCAAACCGGCGATGTACTGGTCACAGTGGATTTTCCACTGGCTTATGTGCACGGCGTGAATGATGTCATGTCTGAAGACGTGACCAAAGCCCTGTATGGCAAAAAAGTCGGCGACATCATCGAAGTACCCATCGATACCAAACTGCTATACGGCGAGCGGGATGAATCACTGGTATTTACCGACCGTGTCGAGAATGTCCCGGAAGAATATCGGGAGATCGGCATGACCATTACCATGGAAAATGAAAAGGGTGAGCCGAGGAACTTCATCGTCACCCGATTCGACGACGAGACGTTGACTGTCGACGGCAATAATCCCCTGTGCGGCAGAGAAGTCACTTTCATGCTGGAAGTATTGACTATCCGCGATGCGACATGGGATGAAATCGAGCTGGGCGGAGCGGTCGGTGCCGATCCAGACCTGAATGAGATACTCGACCAGGCAAAATGAAATTCTCAACCCATTACATCATCTACCCTGAGAACAGGGCTCTGGAGCGCGCGATAGCGAGTTCCATAGGCCTGCTGAGCGAAGATGCGGCCGCAGCGGCTGTTCCGGATACCAAGGTTGCTGTAGCGGATAATTTTCTTTACACACGCGGGAACCATGAGCAGCACCGCTTCAATTCCAGAATTTTTGAGAATTTACGCGAGGCGCTTGAGGCATCGCTGGCGGACACTGCCGATACAGCAGCTGATCCTGCTGCGAAAATCAGTCGCACCCAAGAGCCGCTAGCCTGGGCTGAAACCCAGAATAATCTCGGAAATATTCTTGCGGCACTGGGTCAGCAGCGGAGAGATGCTGAATCGTTTGAACGGGCCATCCAGTGCTTCAACAAGGCATTGGAGGTATTCAGTCAGGAGAGCACTCCTCTGGAATGGGCCACCTCGCAATACAACCTGGGCACGGCCAACCAAGCGCTTGGTCGCTTAATTGAAGCGACAGCGCCATTGAAGACCGCAGTCGATGCGTACACCAATGCTTTGCTGGTTTGTTCACGAGTTGATTTTCCGGAAGAATGGATGCGCACCATGCTTCAGCTGGGTGCCACTTTGCATACTTACGGAACCCTGCTTAAAGGTAACCGCCAATTTCAAAAGTCCGTTGTTGCCTATAAGAATGCGCTTGCCGTACTCGACGCGGATAACTACCCATTAGAGCTGACTGCCACGCATAACAATCGGGCTGCCGTTTTGCATCATCTCGGCGAGTCGGAAGAAAACCCCGCCCGCTTGAAAGAGGCGATCAATTCCTACGAATTGGCATGGACGGTCAGTATGGAACAGCAGCTGCCTATCCATTTGTCAGTCATCTGCCGGGTGAATAAGGCGACAGCGCAAAATGTACTGGCTCAATTAACAAACGATGCCGAGCTTGCAAAAGAAATTGCGGATGAATTTGAAGTGATTATGGAATGTTTCCACCACGCACTGCAGCCACTCTGTTTAAAGCATTGCGAGGAGCAGCTGAAAATGGCGCAGTCACAGTCAAACACGCTCAACAGTCAGATTGCCGGGTGAGGAATGAATCAAACTCGCTCGGAAAGTTTATGTTCCACCTCAATGAATGCCCCCGTATCCGCAAGGAATCGTATGGTTCGGGCACCGAATCCGACCTGTGGGGCGGATTCATTTTTATCGACAGACAAAGTCAGCGCCACGCCCAACCTTGGAGACAGATTGTGGCTCTTGCAGACTCCAACGATTTTTTCTTTAATGGGTTCAAGCTGCTTAACGATGATGTCCGTCAAGGAAAACACGTCAACCTCCCCGGCAATGGTCTCCGTTGATAACTCCCAGGAACTGATCACGGGTTTATCCAGGCCGCTGTATGCGCCGGCAGCATTGACGGAGGTGGGTTCTATCCCAAGCAGGCGCGTAATGTCGTCGGGGTTGAAATGATAACCAAGCAGTGCAAAGTAAGCCCGTCCTTTATTCGATGCCAAGATGGTGTCCTCGTTAATAAGATGATGTGTCGAAGTATAAAGTATAGGGACCCTCTAAAATCCAAATTTCGTCGTAATACTGTATTGCTTAGAACTTTGAATTTTTGAGACTCCCTATAAATTAAACCGGAGGTGTTCTGTTGTCGTCTGAAACCACACCCGAAAAGAAAAGAAACCCCAATGATCCGTGCCTGTTCTGCAAGGATCCGCGCGGGGTATCTATCCAGCATGAACTTGCTTTCAGTGCGCGCGACACCTACCCGACGAGTCCGGGACACACTCTGGTCATCCCGCGCCGGCATGTCGCCAGCTTTTTCGACCTGACACCGGAAGAGGTGTCCGCCTGCATGGGTCTCATCAAAGCGGAAAAAAAACTCATTGACGAGGAGTTTAGTCCGGACGGCTACAACATCGGCGTCAACGTGGGGCCGGCAGCCGGGCAAAGTATCTTCCACGTCCATATTCACATCATCCCCCGCTACAAAGGGGACGTTGAAAAACCTCAAGGAGGCGTGCGGCATGTGATTCCAAAGAAGGCACATTACACGCGCTAAAATAGTACAATTTCACCGGCAACATGGGAGGTAGTGTAGTGCCTGTTTACCTACTTCCCGTTTTCAATCAGCACTTTTTTAACCCAAGGAGATAGAATCATGAGTGATGAAAAGAAGCCTTTTATGCGCCCCAAGATTCCAGATGGCCACGCATTCCGCGTAACCACACGTCAGAAAGAAATTGTGCCGGGGCAGTTTTTTGTCGGCTATGAAACCACCTGGGAAGCGTTCCAGAAAGAAGTGCCCTATACCACTCCAAAGAAACCTTAGATCAGCAAACCCGGGAGCCAGACAATCCGAACTGCCACCGGGCTTGGGGAACATTAAAAAAGCCGCTTGCGCGGCTTTTTTAATTGATTCGAACGCGCTTATGCCAGCGCCTTGATCACTTCCTCGACGACTTTCTTCGCGTCGCCGAACACCATCATGGTCTTGTCCAGATAGAATAAGTCGTTGTCGAGACCGGCATAACCGGTGGCCATCGAGCGTTTGACCACCAGCACGGTGCGCGCTTTGTGCACTTCGAGGATGGGCATGCCGTAGATGGGGCTGGATTTGTCGTTCTTGGCGGCGGGGTTCACCACGTCATTGGCGCCGATCACCAGCACCACGTCGGTATCGGCGAAGTCATTGTTGATCTCGTCCATCTCCACCACCTGGTCGTAGGGCACTTCGGCCTCGGCCAGCAGCACGTTCATGTGCCCCGGCATGCGTCCCGCCACCGGGTGAATGGCGTAGCGCACTTTCACGCCCTTCTCCGCCAGCAGATTGGACATCTCTTTAATCGCATGTTGCGCGCGCGCCACCGCCAGGCCGTAGCCGGGCACGATGATGACGGAGTCCGCATTGCCCATCAGGAAGGCCGCATCGTCGGCGCTGCCGCTGCGGTAGATCTTCTGTACACCATCACCAGCGGCGGCCTCGGTGCTGACGCCTCCGCCAAATCCGCCGAGGATCACGTTGAGGAAAGCGCGGTTCATCGCCTTGCACATGATGTAGGAAAGGATCGCGCCGGAACTGCCGACCAGTGAACCGGCGATGATCAGCATGTTGTTGTTGAGGGTGAAGCCGATGCCCGCCGCCGCCCAGCCAGAATAAGAGTTCAGCATCGAGATCACCACCGGCATGTCAGCCCCACCGATGGGCACGATGAGCAGGACGCCGAGTGCCAGCGCGATGGCGGTCATGATCAGGAACGGCGTCCACGATGGCTGCATGAAGAAGGCGATGCCGAAGCCGACCATCACGAGGCCCAGCCCCAGATTCAGCCAGTGCTGCCCGGCGAAACGGATCGGCTTGCCCGACATGCGGCCGGACAATTTGAGAAAAGCGATGATGGAGCCGGTGAAGGTGATCGCACCGACGAAAGTGCCGATGAACAATTCGATGCGGTTGCTGGCATGCAGCATTTCGCCCGGCAAAGCAATGCCGTAGGCAACCGGATTGTTGAACGCTGACAGGGCGACCAGCACCGCCGCCAGACCAACCAGCGAATGCATCGCCGCCACCAGTTCCGGCATCTGGGTCATCTGGATACGCTGGGCGATGATCGCGCCGACTGAACCGCCGACCGCGATGGCGATCAGGATGTACATCCAGTTGTGGGTTAAAGTCAGCGTGGTCAGCACGGCGATGGCCATGCCGATCATGCCGAATTGATTGCCGCGCCGCGCCGTGGCCGGAGAGCTCAAACCCTTCAGCGTCAGGATGAACAGGACAGCAGCGATCAGGTAAGCGATTGCAACGAAATTGGCTGACATTGGGATTCCTTATTTGCTCTTTTTCTTGAACATATCCAGCATGCGCTTGGTGACAAGGAAACCGCCGAACACGTTCACCGCCGCCAGCGTAACCGCCACCAGACCCAGCACCGTGCCCACATCCAGCTCCTGCGGGCCGGCAGCCAGCATGGCGCCGACGATGATGATGCCGGACACTGCATTGGTCACCGCCATCAGCGGCGTGTGCAGCGCGGGGGTGACGTTCCACACCACGTGGTAGCCGACGAAGATCGCCAGCACGAACACGGTGAGATTCAGAATGACAGGATCGACTCCGCTCATTTCACGCTCCTTTTTATTTGGTGACGACCGCGCCGTCGATCGCGATCAGCGAACCGGCGATGATGTCGTCTTCACGATTGATGTTGAGCGCGCCGCCGTTCTTGGGGTCGCACACTAGGTTGAGGAAATTAAGCAGGTTGCGCGCGTACAGCGCAGACGCGTCCGCCGCCACCGTGCCGGGCAGGTTGGATTCGCCCACCAGCGTCACGCCGTGCTTGACCACGGTCTGGTTCAGTTCAGTCAGCGGACAATTGCCGCCCGCCTCGGCCGCCAGATCGACGATCACCGAACCGGGTTTCATGGATTTGACCATTTCCTCGGTCACCAGCACCGGCGCCGGACGCCCCGGGATCAGCGCGGTCGTAATGACCACGTCGGCCTGCGCCACACGCTTGGCGACTTCCGCCTTCTGCCGGTCCATCCAGCTTTTCGGCATCGGCTTGGCATAGCCGCCCACGCCCGCCGCCGCTTCGCGTTCCTCGTCGGTCTCGTAGGGCACGTCGATGAACTTGGCCCCCAGCGATTCCACTTGTTCCTTCACCGCCGGACGCACATCGGACGCTTCAATCACCGCACCCAGACGCTTGGCGGTGGCGATGGCCTGCAGACCGGCCACCCCCACCCCCAGCACCACCACGCGCGCGGCTTTCACCGTACCGGCGGCGGTCATCAGCATGGGGAAAAAACGTTTGTACAGATTGGCGGCCACGATCACCGCCTTGTAGCCGGCGATGTTCGCCTGCGAGGACAGCACATCCATCGCCTGCGCGCGCGAGGTGCGCGGCAATTTTTCCATCGAGAAGGCGGCCACCCCCTGCTTGGCATACGCCGCCACCTGTTCCGCATTGTGCGGGTTGAGCAGACCGATCAGCACGATGCCTTTGCTGTATTGCCCCAGCTCGTCGGCGCTCGGCGCCCGGACCTTGAACACGATTTCCGATTGCGCATAGATGTCCGCTGCGCCAACCAGCTTCGCGCCCGCCGCCGCATACTCCGCATCGGGAATGCTCGCGCCGGCACCGGCGCCTTGCTGCACCGCCACCTGATGGCCGACGGCAACCATCTTCTTGACCGTCTCCGGTGTAGCCGCGACGCGGGTCTCACCCGCGAGAATCTCGGCAGGAATACCTATACGCATGAAATATCTCCTCTGACGGAATTATGCAAAATACCCAGCTTGAGCGGGTATAAAAATTTTGACGATTATAGCCGAGCGCGTTGACAAGCTCCAATGTCGCTTGGTTCAGTTTTTACAACAAAATAATACAATTCAGCAATCAGTGACGGATTGAGTCCCTAAAGTGCTGTAAATAATCGGCGGGCAGCCACCGCTTCGATTCAGTTTACGCACTAATCAACGGATTTTTGTCTGCGTTTACGACAAACCCCATATTGACGAGGCGCTTTGCGATTGCCGTAATTGCTGCCAATGCGCCCATTTCCAAAGATACGTCATTGGCACGTTCAACTTTAGCATCGGTTGGGTTGACCCGAATCAAGAGTGCTTTCAACCTTTCGCCAAACTCGCGCACAGACGGTATGGATCGCCCGGCACCGATCTCGATGACAACCGGGGCACGCACGGTGTCGCGCCATTCATGGAAACGCGCCCTCTGAAACTCGGTGTGCCAATTCACCCAATTACAGTCGCCAAACATAAGGATGTTGGGCCGGGCGATTTCGCGGCAGGCAGGGCAAAGGGGAAATGCTGATGACAGCAGGCAATTTTCCTCGTCGATTACGGGCGTAAATATCGGTAAATCTGATGTGTGACTTGGCCAGGGCCGGATAGGCATTCCAAAAGCCTTCCTTGCCGCGAAAGTCCGGCAAGCCGGAGTCCACACCCATGCCCGCACCGGCTGTGATAATCAGCGAATCGGCTGCGTAGATCAGCTCGGCAGAACTACTGATGGGGTTGTTCATTGCGCTCAGCTTTCGCCCAACATATCTGCCTTTTCGTAAGGGCGCGTTGATTCGTATAAAAACCAGCCATCACCAATGTCATGGCGAATGGCGCACTTTAATTCACCGAAGTCGCGTTGCGCAAGAAGATAGTGGTACGACGAACTCAAAGTTGCCGAATTGGTTTCGCGGTAAGGATTTCGCCATTCCGGCAAGACAAATAGATTCCCCATGCAACAACCTTTATAAGGAATGTGGACATTGCCGCCCCACACGGTCGGATCACAGGCAAGTCCCTTATCAGGGCCTGATAAGGGGAATGCCGTTTGATTCTGCAGGCTAGTCGTATTGGCGCGCCGCAATTGTTCTTCGACAAGAATTCGCCATACTTTCGTATTGTTAAAATGCAATCGGGGTCACCCATTAGCCTCCCCTATTGACAAGGGAGGCTAATGGGTGACCCCGTAATGAGGCCCGTAATGCCAAGGCGCAGCCCATGCGAAATGGCCGACTATATTCAGATACGTCACTGGATAGTGTGTGGAATACCGTTGCCAAGCCGGATAAGCGGTCACGTTTGGTCACGTTGCCGCATAGGCGGATATCCAAGGGTGATGGAATGGCTTGATTTGATTGGTGGGCGGTACTGGGTTCGAACCAGTGACCCCTGCCGTGTGAAGGCAGTGGACATGCCTGTGGTTATTGAGAATTAGGCTAATTATGACTAATTTTATGACCGTCTGGCGGAGCTGACGCCCGACAAACTTACTCGGCGGCTGGCCTGCATTTTAACTACGGCTACCCCGTTGCATTGGCTTATGGCCAAATATTGAAACAACGTTTGTTCCGGCGAATTCCTTGTGTTCTTCAGTCATCTCGAAAGAGCGCTTGATCAGATCCCCGAATGAGCCAGGAATCTGTTTCCCCTCCACAAGGTCGGCAATCTCGTCCTTGATATATTTGGGCGTCTGTCCGATGGCGTGAGCCATTCTTTCTGGCCGTACCAGCCCGTCGATCATCTCTTCCGTGTTTTGTTGTTGCTCATCCATAGTGTCGCGCTCTGTTGTGTGGTGCGTCGATTGTATTTCAGAACAGGGCATTGCAGATGCTTGTATTTGCAGGCGTATTGGGCTGTTTTGAACGGCGGCTTGTATTACCTGCCACTTTATCCGCGAAAAGTGCAATTCCTGATAATAAGGATTATCAGGAATGCGGGTTGCAGAGTCATCTGTTCACTATCATTCATCTTTTCTGATATTCTGCGTAGTGGCTGGATTGAAGCCTGCTGCCCACCTTGGCATACCCGGACGGGACAATCATCGCAAAATTTGCATTCGAGATTCCTTTCATGCGGGTCTCAGCAGTGGGCACTGAATTTCCGCGCAATTGATAGGAGTTTAACAATGCGCACACAAATCATCATTACTTCGGCATCCGTCGAAAAGCTCAAGCAAAAGGCACGAAAGCTCAAAAGGGAAAGTAGCATTTCTCACCATGAAGCCTTGGACCGAGTAGCCAAAGAAGCTCACTTCAATCACTGGCATCATGTTGCTGAATCAGCAAAGGCATTCGAACCAACCGAACGTGCGTACTACTTCGGCGTAATCATTGCGTTGGATATTAAAGATGCAATGGACTTCCGAGATCCAAACGACAGATTCGTCGAAGATTCATCTGCGTTCGCGCTTTGTGCTGATGACATATACAGATATATCCGCGAAGCAGATGAAGACTCCGACATGCTTGCTACTGATTATCACTACGAAGAGGACAGGCTGGAATGGATGGAAGAAGGACTGATGAATTTTGTATTCTTCCGATATACAGGCTTAACCGTTCCAGGATGCGTTGATGAAGTTGTGAAGATTGTTGACGAGTGTTCCTTCTGGCCTCCTGAATTCATCTGGCACAAGGGATCATTCCAAGAGGGCATGCGACAGTAATTATCTGAATTTCCCCTCACCGGAAGCCTCAGATTATTACGGACTGCTATCGCGACGCGCTGGGCTTGGGATTGCCAAACACTTTTGTCGGACCCAAGCATTATTTTCGCCGTGCTGACTTGGCAAGCTTCGTGAGTTCGCTGGGGATCTTTCGACGTGCTGGAACCTTGACCATTAGAACAAGTCGCGACTGTAACTCTCCAACGCGGTGGACTTGTCGCATCTCAAACAAGCTTGTTATATGGGGAGTGCCTTCACGGTTAGGTGTTGCCAGATCGAGCACCAGGAGTACGCCCAAACGAATGCTGACGTTCTGGTAGTCAGTCGTTTGGGCTGCATACGACTTGGATAGGGCGTCGAAGGAACAGTCTGTCTCTTCGCGTTTCACTTCAACAACCAAGCGTTCAGAGCCAGATCTTAGGCGAATGTCGGCCCTACCGCTCGCAATGTTGGTTGCCTCAAGATCAGTCCCCGCCGCATACGTCGCCACCCATCGAAAAAAGTCCTGCTGCAGTTCGTCCTCGTGAGGCAACGAACCGTCATCACGCTCAAAAAGATAGGCACCGCTGGGATCATCTCTTCGAGTCAATTCCAGGCGATTAAAGACGAAGCGGACCAGCCAGAGGAGTACAGTATCTAAGAGACGTGCCCCATTCGCATTCGTGCAGTAGTCCGGATGTTTCCTCGCCTCATTACAGCATCGCTCGATGATATCTGCTTCAGCACCAGTCAGATTAGCAATTTGCAGAGACATGGCATTCTCTATGACGGAGAGAAGGAGAGCCCTCTTCTCTTCCGGAATTGTGGACTTTGCGATAATAGCGGCGAGTGAGGTCCTTTCACTCGCCGCCTCAGGAGGGTTTTCCGGACCACCGGGCTGTTCAAAGAAGCCATCAATTTGCGCAATCAGCTCTTGTGCCTCCGCAGCCCATTCGTGGGCCGCGTTTTGTTGAAGCCACATGCGAACTTGATGGGCCTGTCCGGCTTGCAAGGCAAGGCTTGCGCGTATGCGGGGTCTGACCATAGCTTCGATTCCGCCATCCTGAGTTCGACGTAGGATTGATCGTCCCGAGCTATACACAGACAAAAGACCTTCTTCGATGACAATTGCCGGTTGCCACCAACTAGGTTCCTCAAGTCGCTCTGCTAGCCCCGCAACGGTACTGGCCAAGGCGCTCCAACACGCTGCCTCGGTTTGTCTGGCCCCCAGCCATGGAGGACCGGAGCCTCCCGACCAAGCGTGCAGTTCGAAAGCATGCTGCTTAACACGGGCGCTCACGGTACCAAACGATGCGCTGGCAGCGCCGCTGTGAAAGCTCAAAAGCAGGTCAATGCCATCAATGTACAAGCTGGCCTCAGGATGATGTTCGGATACGCCGTCAGCCTCGCCAAACCATTCTCTGGCTTTACGGAAGGCGGTGATTGCCGCGTTGCTCTCCGCCCTATCCATAGCATCAGCAAGAGAAGCCATTCCCAACTCGAAAGCCGCCTCGGACCGAACTGCTTCGAATTGAACGAGTTTGCACAAAACCTCGACCAGTTCCTTATCTCGCCAGTGCGAAAAGGCGACGCCGGCAATCTTGGCTGCGCGGCGTAGGAACTCGTCATCATCACCTGGTGTGAGGCCAAGAAGAATATCCAGTAAGCGAAGCTGCCAGCGCCTGTTATCGCCGGCCCAGCGAAATGCACCATCAAGCGCTGCTCCACGCGAGAGCCCGGATAGCGAGTGGCCGCTGGATGCTGCTTTCTCCAAGAAGATCATGAAGCAACACTCATCACCGTCGTCAGGCAGTGGCCGATGACGTTCGAGGGTGTCGACCGCCTCAAGCAGTACAAAGTCAGTTGTCGCGACCTCAAGTAGATCGTGGAGGACATCCTTATACTCGTCTCGATTAGCTGCAGGGGCATTGCTCCACTCCAGCACAAGCGGGTGAAGCAGCTCAGGCATCATGGGCGTACTACCGAGCGCTCTTGCCTCTGGTGCGAGCTTCGCAATTCCGCCAAGCTCCTCCAACTTCCAGTCTCGTCCGCTCTTGACGAGCTCAATGAGCTCGGATTCGATCGGATGCATGTCGGTCACCATAGGAATGCATTGCCAGCAACTTCTCGGCGATGCGTCTCAGGTATGTGATCCGTGATCGCCTTGGAGGAAAGACCGGCAACAAACACCTGCAAATGAGCCAGCTTCGAGGAAACTATCTGGAGCCCGGCAACAAGGTGATCCACGTCCACGGGGGACACCTCTTGAGCTGCGGGGGAATCAATCATGAGCAACCCTGGGTGCCGTCCGATGCCACGCTCCTCCGCAATCTCGATCATCGCGAGAACGGTTGCCACCTTCAGACGCAGTTTTTCGCCTTCCGTCACCTTGCTGTAGCTTGTAGGGGCACCTCCTTTGACCAAAGAGAGCGCCGCATTCCCCTTCAGTGAGGCTTCTGACAGATTTTCCATTCCGAAGGCCTTGGCATACTCAACTAACCGTGCAGAGACGTCTAAGAGCAACCCATCCCGAATGGCCTTAACCCGAGTTTCTGTTTCTGATACAACGGCAGAAAGAATCTTCAGTTCAACGGTTCGATCGTCGGTCTGCGCAACCGGACTAATGGATACTTCTTCCAACCGACCTTCCAGAACTGCCACGGCCGTCGAAACCTCCTGCCGCCGCACTGTCGAATTTAGCTCCCTAGAAGCCGCCTCAATGCGATTCTGTAATAGATCAGCCTTTCCTTGAAGTGCGGCGCATTGACTCTCGGCATCCTCCTTGTTGGCTTTGGCGTGCGCTACAGCAGACTCTGACGCCGCAACTCGTTCCTGCAACTTAGTCTTTATGGATTCTCCATCTTCGGAGTTAGTGATCGATTCACCGCAAACAGAGCATGAGTGCGTGGCGGCTTCAAGGTCTTTCTTAACTTTAGAAATCGCGTGATCACAGCGAGGGCAACACTTAGGTTCCAGGCGCCTGAATACTGCAGTGGCAGACATCGCATCCATGTGCGCCTGCAAATCTCGGCGATCCTCCTGGTAGGCCATGTTCGTCTGTCTGAGCGCAGTCACCGCCCGTTCTACACGCTCCAACATTGCTCGCTCAAGAAGGCGAACTTCGGATAGCTCCGCCACATCAGCATCGATTGCTTCGCGCACCGCCTGATCGCTTGGGATTTTCGCCAGTTCGGCGCGTTTCTCTTCCAGTTGGGCGCTAATGCTTGCAATGCGCGCCTGCGCAGCCTCGCGTCCTTGTTCATTTCGTCGCGCAGAAACCTGAACCGCTTGCTCCACGACCTGGTGCGCGGTCTTCGCGGCGGCAAGCGTTGAAACCCATGGAATGCCAAGGTACATTTGCATCAGTCGCGAGGTAAGCCCAGTTGTGACGGGCATGTCGCCAAGGAGTACCTCATAGTTTGTGCCTATGAACATGGCTCCAGAGAAGGCTACCCAACTATGGGTTACCGACTGCCCCTCATCTTCTCCCCCCTGTCGCCACGTCGATATAGGGTCCATCGCGAACGTGCGCATGAAGAAATCTGCCATGACTGCCTCGAACTCGCCATCGGTGGCAAAGTCTGCAAGAACGGTTCTTCCTCTTTCCCCTCCTGCAGAGTCGGACGAACGAACACGGCACAGGCTGCCGATAGTCTCGCCTTGTGTCTTGGCAACGACCTCGTACTCGTCGGAGTCAAGAAGGAACCTTAGCCGAACGGCATGAACCCATCGCCGCACATCATCCTGCAGGTTGTTCGATGCCCTTCCTCTGACCATCCATCGCACGATCTCGATGATGGTCGATTTGCCTCGCAAGTTGTGCTCAGAAAGCATGGCCCAAAGCCCGCTATCAAGATTTCCCCATGAAAACGCGAAAGCACCTGCGTTCGAGACACCGTCCTTCACACCGGAGAACTCTATCTCTCGCAGAACAAGTCTGCGAGGCTGAGCGAGCACAGGTGATGGTTGAATGCGATGGGTTGAAAGGACCCCCTCAACTGCTGAAATTTCCGTTTCAGCCTTCGTGGCTATTGCCTGCAACCATTCTTCTTTGGGTTGTGCCATCTTGTCTCCACATCGCTAGTTAGGTTGCAGCTGCGTTAGACGCTGGCGCACATCATCGGTAATGGCAGGGATAATCCCTCCCAACTTTGTCTCAGCATAGGTCGCACGCTGATACTGCTTCTGCTTCAGGGCCGCCCCGCCCATAGTGCCTGCAACTTTTGCCACGAGCCCAGCTCTGTCTGCATACCACTGAAGGATCGGTTCCTGCGACACTGCAGCTGAGCAAGTGTCATAGCCCGCCTTCGTAAGAACAAAATCCGTCTCCAATACCTTGTTGTTGGCCCCTTTGAGGCCGGTGATGCGAACAAGGTCGCGGGATCTCAGAAGCGACAATGCATCGTCTAAACGTTCGTAGGCACCAAAGAAGTATCGGATCATCGGAACACGACGAAGGTCCGGTTCCTCGTCCTCCAGGATAGTTTGCGCTGCTATGTAGTACGCTTTGTCGTTAGTCTCTGCAAACAAGTCGAGCAACTCAGCGGCAAGATAGTCAGGATTCCTCATCCAGAAGTCGAATGCCTGCAGACGAGCCTCCCCCTTGAAGATGATAGCCTCATCGACTGTTGGCGATTCAATAGGGCTGCCCCCTGCCTTCAAAACGAATAAAATTCTCAGGGCATCGCTATGCGGTGATCGAACTGTCATGAGGCCCAACTCCTTCTAGTATTCGGTGTTAAAGAAGACACACGGCCTGCTCGATAGGCCCGCAAATCAAGCAGCGTAAACGCTCCGCCCTTCCCCCTGATAACTCTGGTACACATGCTCGAACACTGCTGAGCATTTGGCTTCGTACAGCTCCTTGGAATACGCGCGGGGTAAGGCTTCATCCAGGGCGTTTTCTATCTCGATCTTCACGCGGGCGCGGGTGGAAATCTTCTGCCGCCAGCCAAGCACCAGCAGCTTGTTCAATTTCTCCAGCAAATGATGGGCGATCTTCTTCACCTCATCCCGTTCTTCGGTGGTGAGCTCCGGCGCTGGGCGAGTCAGGATGTCGAAGATGGTCAGCTCTTCTTCGGACAGATGCTCGCGCACATGGCGTGTCTGTTCGTCCGTCAGCACCTGCGACAGCGCCAACAGTTCCTTGAGTATCTCCTCGATATTGCGGCTCCCCGAGTTATAGCCCTCGATGAGCTCCTGGAACTTCGCCAGATAGTCTGCTCGGGTCGGATTGAGCCGCACCATGCGCTCAAGCTGTGCGCGCACGGCAGCCTTCAACCGCTCGATGTCTGTATTGCTGGGCTTCTTTTTCTCGAAACGCTTGCGTAGCGCTTCAAAGTTGATTTTGGAAAGATCGATCTGGCCATAGGCCGATGTCTTTTGCCGAATTTTGAATGGCTCTGCCGCAATGGAGTCATCAAGCAAATCCTGAATCCCCTGCAGGATATGGGAAATATCCGGCGGATCGGTCACGGTACGGATGCATTCGGATATCGCGGAAAGACAACCGCAACGCTGTGAAAACTCTATCGCAACCGGATCGGGCTTCACCGCACGATACAAACTATTCACCAATGCTTCCAGAGCCAGGAAATCGCGTTTGATCGACTCCGGGGCCATCAGTCGGTCAGCGGCGGTCTGGATCGCCCCCGCCTGAGCAAAGTTGGCCGTTTGCATGTTCTCAATCTCGGCAAGAGAGATGCCGAGCTCCAAGCAGAACATATTCGCGTCATTGATGGCATAGCGCAGCTCGTCCGCAAGCGCCTTCTTATCACGCACCGGCATTTCACCACCGCCCCCTTGTCCATAGATTGCCAGTGCCTTCTCCAGCGAAGCGAACACATTGGCGTAGTCCACGATCAGGCCGCTCTGCTTGCCGGCATACACGCGATTGGCGCGAGCGATGGTCTGCATCAGAGTATGGTTGCGCATCGGCTTGTCCAGATACACCGTAGAGCAGCTTGGTGCATCAAAGCCGGTCAGCCACATCGCGCAAACGAATACGAGGCGCAATGGATCGTTGGGGTCTTTGAACTTCTCATCCAGCTTTTCATCGTTGATGCGTTTGCGGTGCGGCACGATATCGATGCCCAGCTTCGCCATCTGTTCAATCTCGTTCTGCCCTGCTGACACCACCACGGCCATATCGGTTTCCGTGAGGTAGTCCAGACGCTCTTCCAACTCCAGTTCGTGCATCATTTCCGGACTATCTTTAGGATCTGGCGTACCCACGTATCCCGGAAGATCATTCCATCTCTCAATTTTCTTTTGCTGCTTTTGCAGTTCTAACTTCCAATACTTGCGTACCTTGTCGTACATACGCAGCGCGGTCGCCTTGTCGATGGATACCACCATCGCCTTGCCTTGGAATCCCCGCCCGAGGAAATGCTTCACGATGTCCTGCGCCACTGTATCCAGCCGGTCGTCACGAGTGATGAGGTGATACTGCCGCCCTAGCTCGCGCTCCAACTTCCTCTCAGCGTCTTCGGAAAGGTCGGCGTTCTCGATCAAGTCGTAGATGTCGTCGTTCAGGTCGGGATTGTCGAGATGCAGCTCTGGCGTGCGGTTCTCATAGAACAGCGGCACGGTCGCGCCATCCTCAACGGACTGCTGGAAGTCATAGATAGATACATAATCGCCGAACACCTCGCGCGTGCGCTCCTCGCCCGCGATCAGCGGCGTGCCAGTAAAGGCCACGAACATTGCATTCGGCAATGCGGCGCGCATGTTCAGCGCCAAGGTGTCGTACTGGCTGCGGTGCGCCTCATCGGTCAGCACGATCACATCGCGCCTGTCGCACAGCACCTCGGCAACTTGGAATTTATGGATCAGCGTGAACACATAGCGGTTATTGCCAGCAAGCAGTTCGCGCAACTGCGCCCCGCTCTGCGCATGGCTGATCTGCGCATCGCTCACCGCGCCACAGGCCGCAAACGTCTTGGATATCTGGTCGTCCAGTTCCACACGGTCGGTGACGATCACAAACGTCCAGTTGCCCGGAATCTTGCGCAGCACCTTCTGCGCAAAGAACACCATCGAAAAGCTCTTGCCGGAACCTTGCGTCTGCCAGAACACACCACCGCGCCCATGGCCCTCCTCGCGCGCCTTGAGCATGGCTTGGATGGCATTGTTCACGCCGATGAACTGATGGTTCTGCCCGATGATCTTGGTCAGCCCGCTCTTGTGCTCGGAAAACAACGTGTAATTTTCGGTCAGATCGAGTAGGCGCGATGGTTCGCACAGACCGCGCAGCATCACCTCCAGCGACACTCGCCGTGGCTCGTCTTCACGCTCGATACGCTTCCACTCAAAGAAGCGCTCCCAATCAGCGGTAAGCGATCCCACGCGGCTATCCGTACCGTTGGATGCAATGAGCAAGGCATTCGACCAGAACAGCGCAGGAACACCATTCTGCGCATGCTTGTAACTAGTGAGGTTGCCGTCGAAAGCTTGCTTGGCCGGCACGCCAGGCTTCTTCAGCTCGATCACCACCCACGGCAAACCATTCACGAAACCGATCAAATCTGGGCGGCAGGTGTAGAGCTGGCCGACGATTGTCATCTGGCTCACCAGCAAGAAATCGTTGGCAGTAGCATCGTCCCAATCCACCACCCGCACCCGCTCGGTCTTCACCCCACCCTTCGCCAGATCAGGCACAGACACCTTCACCCCGTCGCGCATCAACGCCCAGAGCTCACGGTTCGCAGCGGCTGGTGTCATCGCCGAACGATCACGCGACAACTCATCCACGGCGGCGTTGATTGCTTCAAGAGGTAAGGATGGATTCAATCGCGCCAACACATTGCGCAAGCGTACAGCCAACACAACCTCGGATTTCGTCTCGCGACCAAGCGTGCCACTCGCCCCCATCACCTCTTCCGAGGCGACCAGGGTCTCCCAACCCAGCTCGGCAAAGAGCTGGATGGCAGGTTGCTCGACGAGGCTATCCTCGGTGTAGCCCATTGATCTCTGCCTCCAGCTTGCGCAACGATTCCATGATCTCGCCAAAGTCTGGGTAGCGACCAAAGATCATGTTGCGCATCTGCGCATAGTCCTTCTCCACTGTCGCCAATACATGTCCTGCAGGCATCAGCCTAAAGGTACCCGGTTTTGCCTGATCGTACTGCGCCCAAGGTCGCCGATAAAAGCGCTCCTTGAACGCCACCACATCCTCAAGTAGCGCGAGGTCTGCCAGTGCCACATCTTTCACTGGAGCAGCCGCCATCATTGCCAGATCGTAATAGTGACGCGAATAACGTAGCGGCTGCGGGCTGCTTTCAGGACGGTTCGCTTCGTGGTGCAGAATCGTCGCCTTCTCCCAGAAGGTGCGTTCAGCGCGTATGGCTTGCACCGCGCAATCCGCTTGTTTGAATAGCTGGGGGAATACCTCGGAGGCATAAGGCTTGATTTGGTAATGGTCGTAGGGCATCCAAGCCGCAAGCGGCCCGATCTCAAGGCGCACTTCCGGTCGCAGATAGGTATCGGAGAAAGCCGCCGGATAGATCACATTCAAGGCATGCAGGTCATCTTCAGCCACCGCACAGCGACAGATCGGATCAACCGCACCTGAAATCATCGCCAGCATTTCACCGCCGATGTAGTCCACAGCCTTGGCATCAATCGTTTTGTTCAGCGCTTCTTGTTTATTGTTGGAACGCTCAGCCAGCGGATCATCCTCGCCAACCACCACGCGCCAATCTAGGATCAGGTCAATATCTTCAGAAAAGCGCTCAATCAGATTGAACACCTTGGACAAGCTCGTGCCGCCCTTGAACATCAGCAAACGCGACAACTCGGGATGCGCGAACAACCTGCCCAGCGTCCAGCACACCCAGAAATCTTTCTCCACGATGGCAGGTGTCATGCCCTTGCGCGCTGCTGTTTCGGCAAACAGCTCACGGCGTTCGGCGGCGGAAAGTCGCGCGACTGACTCCATCAGCCACGCTCCCCGCAAATCCGCTTGATCGCCTCATACACCCAGCCGGTTGCTGTCACCGTATCTTTCAGTATCTGCTTGCAGACTTTCTCATCGAATTGCTTGCGTAGCGTGGTAATCACCGCCTCGTCCACCCGCTCCTGCCCCAGCGCCTTCAGCGCCTGCACGATCAGCCCGCTCTCACGGTATTTGAAGCCGACATCTTTCAATGCTGACTTCTTGAACTCCAGCGTGTAATTACCAATGTCGTATTGACGGTTAGGCCCATCGGAGAGGTACACCAGCCGACCTGGTATCTGAGTGGAAAGCCCCAACAGATTGAGCGCCGCATCGCCCGCAGGCTGGATGCGCCAATTGAATTTGCGCGCGAACGCCTGTGCCACCTGATCGAAATCTGGGCTCAAATCCTGTTGCAACAACTCGCTGAATTTTGGATAGTCGTAAATACCACGGCAGACACGACGTATCTTGCCTTCAAGGCATAACTCAGACAGGGCATTATCAATCTGACTGCGGCTGAAATCCTCGACAAAATCATTCGATGAGAACGCCCACCCCCTACCGCGCCCATATATCCTAGAAATTGCTTTTCTATTAAGTGATTGCACAATCTTATTGCAGTCTGTTTTCCTAGAAAATGATACTACTTTTTCTAGATTTAAAAGGGAAGCAAAAGGTGGGGTGGACTGGTATTCAGGGGGGCGCCAAGCACTTGGGAAGTACCGCTTAGTCGGTATCTAAACTTAACCCACGCTGCCCGTCTTCGCGTAACGCACACGAATCAAAGCCATCAACAAGTTTGATTGCCTTAACACGCAACACACCTGCATTACTCAAACGATCACAGTATTTGTGAAGAGTTGATGCATCTTCCGTCAGGATGAATGGGATGGACTCATGTGCCGCTTGTGCCATCAACTTCACGTCATCGCGCACCACGGCACGGTTGTCGCCGCTGTCGCGGTCGAGTGCATTCCACAAACGCGCAGCTTCCACAGAGTGCGGAACATTGAAAGGAATTGCGCGAAAATTATTCAGCGGGAGATCGGTAATCGGCTGCCCAATGGCAAACTCGGCAGCAACGATGGCGGAAAAATACATCGGGCACTGTTGTTCGATCATTAAACGGTAATACTGCGCAGCGACGGAATGATTGGGCCGGTTTGCATCAACCAGTGAAATCAGGAAACTGGTATCCAACAACACGGCAGCCGTCATACCTTGCCGCCCCTCAAATTCTCCACCCAAGCTGCGGAATCGGGCACATTAGCCCACGCCTGCGTACCTTTCGCCACCATGCGTTTGAACTCGTCCTCGTCATAGCTCGGTTGGTGCGCATCGAAGGCCAACAAGCGCACATTGCGCAAAGCGCCCGTGAGCAGATTTTCTTCAGCCGTAACATGCAGCAACGCCATGTGGTACACCAAGTTGCGCTCTTCCTGCGCAATCAGATTTTGGCTTGATTCAACCATCAAGGTTTTGCCGTTCTCCAGTTCAAGGTGCACATTCGCTTTGGTCTTACCACCCCAGTCAACAATCCTGCCGTGCAAAAACTTTTCGACATGCACCCAAACCTGTTCAACCTTGCGATAGTTGGAGGCGGAATTTACCGAAAATCCCACCTGAGATGCCCGATCCGCAACCAGATAACTTCGCTTTGGATTCTGCCTAGCGCTCGCCTGCCAACGCTCGACAACCGCAGCCCGCTTGGCATCAATCAAGCTTAGTGAATCGGGTGATTTCAAGTGCTCCAGATCAACCCACAAGGAAGTTGCCGCAAGCAAGCCGGAAGCAACGAAAGCCAGCGACCCCTCTTCCACCGAGACCTGAACTTGCATAGGGTCAACGTCGCGCCCCGCTCCCTTGAGAAACTCGCTTATATCTTTCTGAAACTCGCCCAACAGCGCCAAGGGAACGTGCTTAGGCCCGACCTCCACATCATTGATGCGGTCGCTCACGGCAAAGCGTAGTTCATTGATCGGGTTCATTTTGGTCAGAAAACGTTAGTAGCTGCGCGCATTTTATGCCGTTATGGGCGGGGTGTCAGTAGAAGTGCCTGATGATTGCCAACACAATTAAGCGATATTGACAAAGAAACGACCGCTACGCCCAAGGCAAATTCCCTTCTTTGTATCGACCGCATAACATTCCACCCAATGACTCCCTTGGTATTTCGTGTGCTCCCATATATCTTGCCCAGATTGGCTGACTTGCCCCCTAAGTACCCGCGCCAACCTAGCCACGTACCCAGTATTTACAACCTGCCATTTGATGGAAATGCTATCGACGAAGGAATGTTGCGCAGAAAAATGTAGCCATGTCCCAGGCTTTAGTGCTGGTCCATTGGATCGGTAAGTGCCCTTGAAATCGCCTTCTTTCTCGGCATGTAGCGTTGCAGCAACCACTATCCTACCTGCTGGCAACACCGGCCATTGAGGTTGCTCGACGTGAGATAAATCTTCATTCTGAACGGCGGCCAATGCATTCGTAGACTCATCAAGATTCACTGACTTTGCAAAGTCGTCGCCCAATACCCTTCTCCATTTCAGGATGCTTTCGTCACGGTCTTCCTCGACATAGGCATCCTCAATCCATTCCGCATATCGATGAATACAGTCTCGAAAGTTTGAGTATTTATCCTGATCCCAATGCCTAGTAAATGACTCAGCAGAAAGACTCGGATTTGAAACCTCTGGCATATCTGGATTTTCTTGAAGATATGTATCGAGTCGCTTGATGATTATTCGAAGTGTCGTAGGTAAATCGGAAAAATCACTATCAAAAATAAGACTTTCATCCCATGAGCTAACTCGCTCACCAATCAATGTGGTCAGCAAAACCGATTTTGCCGAGAAGGTCTGCTTTATATCGCGAAGATATTTCAAAAGACGCACGACCTTAATCAGATAGTTCTTACCAATGAAGCCGTTCTGCGCCTTGAACCAATCGCTCAAGCCATCAGGATTAGCTTGCTCCTCAGTATTTTCACTTCGATTAAGTATCCATTCGGTAGTCGTTACCAAAAAACCAGATTTCCGAACACATGGAACAACATCGATTGAAAACTCATTTGCATACTGAATCGTTACACAACGTGTCTTCCGTGAGACTTTGCTGGCATATGTGCCGTGGGCTTTGAATTGCGTATACAGATTTTCGATATAGTCAGCGGGAGACCACTCCTTATGAGGCTTCATAAAAGCAACAAGGTCGGCATCAAATCCACCATTTCCCGCTGGTTTAATAATTGTCCGATGAGCCCAAGACCCTTGCGGTGAGGTTTCAACCAAGATGTCCGCAAACTCCTCAAAACTTTCAAGCGTCGTGATGATGGTATCGACGCGTGCTTTCAAAGAGTCGATACGGGTCTGGTTAAGATTGACCACATCAGACATAAACGTATCGAAGTGTTCAGTTAATTTCATTACTAATCCCCAAGCAGACTGCGAATAGCGGCAGAGTTGTGAGTAAAATCCTTGTCGGCTCTGCTAATCAAATCATCAATCACACTCACATCATCAAGTGACAAAGGTAGATCTGATTCAAAGTTAATCCGCACCGTCTGGTGTTTGTCGAGAAGTAACTGAACTACATTGCTGGCAGTCGCAGACTGTAGGTTCATAAGCATTGAAATAAATTTCAGCATTCCCCAGCCGGTTACAAAGCCCCATCGCGCACCGTTATTGCTTACCGGGTAATAGTTTTTCCCCACACCCGTTCCCACCGACAGCAATTTAATCTGCGCACGCTCAGCGCCAAGTCGTGAAAGTGCTTCGGTAATAGCGACTAGGGATGGATTGTTTGCCCATAAACCACCATCGCTTAATTGATAGGGGCCGACACGCGCAGGCGCGAAGTAAGATGGCGCACTGCAAGAAGCAAGCACGGCATCAACAATCTTTACATTGCGATCCCTAACAAATCCATCGTCGTAGTTCGATTTAAAAACATGAACACCGCCATTCCCTATATCCGTAGCAGGAATGATCAGCCTAGTTTTTGCATCAGATAGTGTTGCGTCTTCAAACACATCTTTCAACGCATCGCGCAAGGGGTCGCTCGCATAGCGTGGAAAGATAGCTCCCCCTAACGACCAGCGTCGCGGATTGAAAATGATTGCCCCCTGCTCCCGATAGAGCTTCTTAACCTTTGCTAGAGGAATGTCGTAGGCTAACGCTGCCGCGATGATGGAGCCCGTACTAGTACCTGCTATCAGATCAAAATCTCGATGAAACTCCAGCTCGAATTCGTCTTGAATGCGTTCGAGTACATGGCTGGCGTAAATGCCCCGAATTCCGCCGCCATCAATCGCAAGTAGCCTCATGCAACGTCCTCTGGCAACAGGTGAACTGTTCCAGAAAGCAACCTCGGCAATAACAGGTCTCGTGTGCGGCGGAGATTTTGTATTTGGCGCAGCAATACTTCGCGCTGCTCGTGAATGCCACGAGCAATGCTGTCGTAGCGTTTCATCAGCGAACGCGGCGGTAGAACAATCTCAAAGTTGCTGACGGTATCTTTGGTGAGCGCCTCGCGGGTCGCACCACCTTGAGCAAGAGTCAATAATTGCTGTTTGCGCTTGACGCTATTGATAGCGTCAAGAATATAGAAGGGACTGACCTTCGCTGGGTCGGCGCGGACGATGGCGACATGCTGATTAACTCTTGCCGGAAGCAGGTACGAGGGCACGAGCGCGCAACGAGCGACGGATGCACCTGTGATGTTCAAAAGAATGTCGTTTTCCTCGACCGTCACGTTGTCGAGTTCTGCGGCTTGCTGTTCATCAATGAACGCAAGGCCATCGAACTCAAAGTTGTAGTCATAAATGTTCTGGCTGCGGATGAGATGGATACCTTCAGATTTGTAAGCGTCTTTGCCTCCTCGCGGAGTCGCTCCACTGCCAATCTTGGTTGTGACTGCTCGAAGCGTTGTTACCTCCCACCCCTGCGGAATCTGCCCAAGCGGAGAATCGACGAGCGGGATGGATTCGTGGCCGGAGTAGCGGAAGTGGACAAACCATTCGCGGTAGAGGCTACGCGCCATTTCTTCCAGGATTTGGATGCGCCGCTGGTTGTTTTCGATCAGTTCGTCGTAGGCGCAGAGGATGGCTGCGATGCGACGCTGTACGGGGAGTGGAGGTAGTAGCGTGGATACATCGTAGATTCGAGACGGTGCCGTGTGTTTGACCGTTGCACCAGTGGCACTTCCTTTGATCTGCTCCCGTACCGAGGGCGTGTTGAACAAGTAGAAGACAAACTCTGGCAGCGCCTGATTGGTCTTGAGGTTGATAATCTTGCCAAGCCGCTGGTTGTGAAGAAATTTGCCCCCTTGCGGGATAACTGCACTGCTTCCGAGGATGGGAGCGTTTTGGGTAAGATCGGTCATAGCAACAACGATATCCCCTTTGCGTAGCAGATAATCCTTTGGAAACTCGCCCGAGTAGAACTTCTCCTTTTCGCCCTTCAGTTTAAGCCCGCCTTCCTCCTTGAAGTTTCCTGGTGTAAGCAACACATATTCGCCCGCGTCGACAAAATGCTCGCCCTTGAAGGCAAATCCGTGCTTTATCTCAAATAGGTCGCCAAGTTTGCATTCGCACCAATCTTCCATCATCACGCCTCAAGAATCTCGGCAACATTCAGAGCAATGGTAGCTTCCAGTTCGCGCGCCTGAGCATTGAGCACTTCCAATTCCTCATTCATCGCTTCCACTTTCCCCTTGAAATCTTCATCGCTGACTTCTTCGCCTGCCGCAACGCCAACATAGCGGCCAGCGTTGAGGCTCCAGCCTTGCACTTCGATCTCGTTCAGCGTCGCTGATTTGCACAGGCCGGGGATGTCGGCATAGCTTGGCTTCTTACCAAACACCTCTATCAGCTTGGCCTTGGCATCTACTCCACCCAAGGTGTAGTCCGGCGCTTCACCACGATACAGACGCACAATGTTAGCGATGAAGCCGATCTGGGCATCCGCCCAGTCGCGATGAGCGCGATCAATCTGGCGGTAAAGGTGGCGGGCGTCGATGAAGAGGATGTTGTCGGCACGCGGTGTATTCTGCTTGCCTTTATCGAGGAACCATAGCGTACAGGGCAAGACGACGGTGTAGAACATGTTGGGGCCCACGGCGACCATCACGTCCACACCGCGGGCTTCAATCAACTGCTTGCGGATATCCTGTTCGCTGCTGCGCGCATCGCTGGCGGAGTTCGCCATGACGAATCCGGCACGGCCTTGGGCATTCAGGCTGGAATAGAACAGTTGTATCCACAACATGTTGGCGTTGTCGGAGCGCGGCACGCCGAAGGGGAAACGGCGGCCTGCGCCAACGTCCGAGGCCAGCCTGTCCTTGTCCACAGCGTTGACGTTGAACGGAGGATTGGCGAGGACGAAGTCGAATTTGCCGACGGCTTCATGCGGGTCGTCGTAGTAGCTGTTGATGTGTCCGCCGTGGCGTACGTCGCCTTCGAGGCCGTGGATCGCAAGGTTCATGCGTGCCAGCCGTCCAGTGTCGTCGGTCTTTTCTACACCGTGAATGAAGAGTTCATCGGCGGCATTCTTCTGGTGTTCGGACACGAAGCGTGCGCTCTGCACGAACATGCCGCCAGAGCCGCAGGCAGGATCGAGGATACGCCCGTGAAACGGTTCAATCACTTCGACCAGCAGACGCACGATGGAGCTGGGCGTGTAGAACTCGCCGCCCTTTTGGCCTTCGGTACGTGCGAACTGACCGAGGAAGTATTCGTAGATGCGCCCGAAGGCGTCGTAGTCTAGACTGACGGGAATCTCGGAAACTTTCTTCAGCAGTTCTTTGAGCAAGGTACTGGTGAAGATTTGAAAGGTGCGCGGCAACACGCCCGCCAGTTGCGGGTTGTGCTTCTCGATGGCATCCATGGCCTCGTTGATGGCCTGGCCGATGTTGGCCCCTTCCGGCAGGTTGAGCAGATGGGCGAACCGTGCGGCTTCGGGCAGGTACATCACGCCTTCGGCATGGTAAGCGGCAGGGTCATCCACACGGCTGGTCGAACGGCGCGAGGATGCGCCGGCAGATTCGAGGTCCTTGCGGCGCTTGGTAAAGCGCGATTCGGCAAACAGCAGGAAGATGAGCCCCAGCACCGGGGCGGAATATTGTGCTGCAGTCAGCCCGGAATTGGCGCGAAACTGATCGGCTGCATCCCACAGGCGTTTTTCAATGGTGTCGGTGACGGTATCTCGTTCGGTTGGTGCGATCCAATGCATGCGGATTCCCTGTTATGTAGCTTGTTGTTTTATCGCCGGATGCTAGCACGAGG
>Ga0210029_1000056_pt1 | contig 66430 bp, 52 predicted proteins | sample CryGeymeta201521_FD_183985 | JGI IMG/M metagenome (GOLD analysis project Ga0210029, IMG submission 183985) | Groundwater microbial communities from Crystal Geyser aquifers in Utah, USA - Crystal Geyser metaG 2015-21 (SPAdes) (version 2) | ecosystem: Environmental > Aquatic > Deep subsurface >... | reverse complement strand
CCCCGAAACGCTTGACCGGAAGGTCTCAAAGGGCTGCGAATCCACGGGATTCGAGGAGACCTGTCGGTCCGGGGAGCGGCGGGGTCAGGAGACCCTCGCCGAGCACATTCGCCCTAAGTAGTTCGTGTTGCGGAAGCTTCCTAACGCGGGTTGCGAGCGGGAGGGTGGTCAAGAGACGTACGCCCCCGGTTCGCACCAGGTCGCCATGGAAGGACAGAGCGGGCTTCGGACGATCTACGACACGCTCTTCCGCAGCCGGTTGGGGATGCCGGCAATCGCCTCGGGTCTGTGCAGACGGCTCTCGGACGAGGCTGTCACGCGCACTGCCCGCAGGGCAACGTTCGGTCGACCGCAGGCTGACTACGACCAGGTGCAGTTCAGACTCGCCACGCTCGGGGGGATGGCTGAGTTGAACCGCCGACTGTGGCAGTTCACCGGTGTCTGGATGGACGACCACCCCGACGTATCCGGCGACTACGCCTTGGTCAACGCCGCCAAGATCGTCTCCTCCGAAACACTCCAAGCAGCCGCCGATTCTGCGTTGCAGCTCTTTGCGTCAGCCGGCTACAAACGCACTCACCTTGTCGGGCGGGCGTATGTCGATTCGCGGCCGTTCCAGATCTTCGAGGGCACGAATGATGTCCTCAACGTGAACACCTACGACGCCATCGCCAGCCGGCACGGGTCTTCCGACAGGGCGGCCATCGCCGAGGAATTCCGCCAATACGGACTGCGCCTGCCGGAAGAGCTGCCACCCTCGACGCTCGCCCTCGTCGACGCCAGCCGCGCGCAGTCTCAACGCGAGAAGGTCAACTGCGGACATGCCCTCGCCTGGATGCTGGCGCTGTCCATTCTGCAACTGCCCGGCGACCACGGTGGCTCCGCCCTCGAAGAAGCGCAGCGCGTGGTGAAGAAACGGATCGCGGAGCTGGCGGCCGCGATGCCGTACCTGGGGTGAGAACGACACCCAGCATGTACGGGACTTCTCGAGGAAGACTGACATGAGTCCGCAAGCCGTGACCCTGCGCCTCAAGCAGACAAGTGAGTTGCGCCGGCTGTGTCTCGCGCTTGCCGGCGGAGAACAGCCCTTGGGTGCGGGTGGTCAGGCGCACCTGGAGCACGAGGAGACGCGGGCAAGCGCGGGGAACGCCCGTCGGCCGTCGGCCGTCGCTACCGGCCGAACTTCCACTCTTTGACCACTTCGCCGTTCTCCTTCTTCAGCCGCATCCACTCGATATCCAGTTCACCTTCGCCGGCGCACGGGTCGAAACGGACCAGCCCGACTGGTTCCTTGGCTTCCTTCTCCACCTGGTACTGGCGCCATTCGCCGTCGTGCTTTATCTTGAGGAGCACGTACGTTCCGGGCACCACCTGTTTCGACGGGCCGGCGAAAAAGAACTGACCGTCGCCCTTCGCGCTGGTTTTCATCCGCACCTCGAACGAGTACTTGCCGGGCGGGAAGTCGAGGGTCTCTTCGGTGGTGAATTGCGGGTCGTTGCCGGTAGTGACCACGTGCAGAAGACCGTCCGTCAGCGATAGCGCCGCATGCCCGTTGCCGCCAGCGCGCCAGCCACCGACCGATTGGAGGGCGCCGGGGCGGTAGTTGGGGTTAGGCTTGGGGACGACGGCCTTCGTGTCGGTCAGGAACCGTTCGAGGAGCGCGTCCAGTTCCTTCACTCGGTCGGGCTGCCTCTCGGCGAGGTTGGTTGTCTCGCTGAGATCGTCCTTCAGGTTGTACAGCTCGTACCGGTGTTCCTGGTGTTCGCCGTCGCAGAAGACGCGGAACAGCTTCCAGTCGCCTTTGCGCACGCAGACCGAGGGCGGGATCCAGTCGGGCACCTTCACAGTGTGGGGGAAGTAGCAGTAGACCTCCCGGTCCAGGAGCCCACCGCGGAGCGCGGGCACCATGCTTACGCCGTCGAACTGCTGTCCGGCTTGGGGCGCAATGCCGAGCACCTCCAGCAGCGTCGGGTAGAAGTCGGTGCTCTCGACCAGCGACTCGTTGACTGCCCCTGGCTTGGTCACCCCCGGCCAGACGACGAAGCACGGGACGCGGATGCCGCCCTCGTACAGCGTCCCTTTGCCGCCCCGCAGCGGCGCGTTGCTGGTGGGCGTGGTGCCGTCGATCTCGTTGTACATGTTGCCGCCGTTGTCGGAGAAGAAGACGATGAGGGTGTTGTCCGTCAGCCCCAGCCGGTCGAGGGCAGCGAGCATCTTTCCGACGTTGTCGTCCAACGACTGCACCATCGCTGCGTAGGTGGGGCTCTTCTGCGGGTTGTTGGGGTCAACTTTGGGCCGGTACTTCTCGATCAGGGCCGTTTTCGCGTTGAAGGGCGCATGCACGGAGAACTGCCAGTAGTTGAGGAAGAAGGGCTGGTCTCTGTGCGCTTCAAGGAAGGCGACAGCTTCGTCGCCCATCCGGTCCTCAATGTGCTCGCCCGGGGTCCGCTCCTTGAAGTTGGGAAATCGCCACGGCGCCACGTAACTCCCCGCCGGCCCCGGCCCCGGCCAGTGGGGCACGTCCACGTCGAAGCCCTGGTGCAGCGGGTCGTACGGTTCGGGGCCCAGGTGCCACTTGCCGAAGTGTCCCGTCGCGTACCCGGCACTCTTGAGCGCCTCAGTCAACGTGAAGTACTCGAGTTTCAGCCGCGTAGCAGTCTCGCACTCGAGCCGCTTGGCGTAGGCTGGCGCGTGCTCTCGGACCGACGCCTGCAGCACCTCGTTGGGTAGGTGGCACGCCGGCGTCGTGATACCGATCCGTGCGGGGTTCAACCCGGTGAGAATCGAGGCCCGCGTCGGCGAGCAGAAGGGGCTGGCGGAGTAGGCGTTGGGGAAGAACATCGCCCGCTTGGCCAAGCGCTCGACGTTGGGCGTCTCGTAGAAGGTGCTGCCGGTGAAGCTGGTATCCCGCCAGCCCAGGTCATCGGCGAGAATAAAGAGCACGTTCGGGCGACGCTTGGGCTCCGGCGCGGCGGCAAGCGCGCGACCGGCGACAACGCCTAAGGCGGACCCTCCAGCGAGCTTGAGGAACTGTCGACGGGTGGGTTGAAGGGGCATGGGTTGGTCTCCCAGGTTGGCAGCGGCACCCGCACACACGGGATACTTCAGAGTTCTCCCCGTATCGCGCAATACCTTGACCCCTCGCTCAAAAGCTTTTCCGCTCCGAGGATAGCCGTACCGCTTGAGCATCAGACCCTTGGTTGGCGTGACCGAGTCTACCTCGGGACCCACCCCACTCACCGCCTCGGCTCGTTCCCTCGCACAAGAGCAAGACGCGGCCGACCAAGTAGAATAGGTGGACTACGGAGGTCACCCATGCGGATGCGAACAACAACCAGTCTCCTCCCCTTGCTCGGCCTGCTGGCCGGCGTGTGTTCGGCAGCGGAGTTCCATGTTTCGCTGACGGGGGGCGACACGGGCCCCGGAACGAAGCAGAGGCCGTTCGCCACGCTCTCGCGTGCCCAGGAAGCGGCGCGCCAGGCACGAGCGCAGGGCGACAAGGCGGTGCGGGTCACGGTGCGTGGAGGCGTCTACTTTCTCGCGGAGTCGTTGACGCTGGAGCCGCAGGACTCGGGGTTGACCATTGAGGGTGCGAAGGGCGAAGAGGTGGTGTGGTCGGCTGCGACATTACCCAGACGCAAGGCGATGGCGTCAGCATCCTGGGCACCAGCAAGGACCACCAGCGCGTGACCGACCACGTGGTGGACAACTGCTACGTCTGGGACCTCGGCTGGGGCCGCATCCACAACCGGTGCGGCGGGGTGTACATGCACCGCTGCGCGCGGGTCAGGCTGACCCACAACCACGTCCACGACACGCCGCGCTACGCGCTGGCCATGGACGTGGGCAACGACTGCGAGTTCGCCTACAACTACTGCCACCACGCCAACCTGGTGACTGCCGACACAAGCATCATCGACGCAGCGACGGCGCTGGACTGGGGGTTGCCTACCGAGGAGCAGTTGGAGCGCAACAAGGCGGAGAACGCTGGGAACACGGTGCATCACAACCTGATCCACGACTCCGGCGGCTGGGGCACCGATGCGCTGGGGCAGTTGGAGAGCCCCTACTACTCCTGGGGGATCTACCTGGATGTGTCCTGCAGCCGCTGGAACATCCACGACAACGGCTGCTATACTCGCGAAGGTTAGAAATACACCGAAGTGGAAGTTCGCAGAACTTCACCCGGGGGCGTGTGGTGAGCACCCAACACACTGCTGTGCACGCAGAGGCGTCGAACTTGTGCACTGGCTTCGGTGTATTCCTACCCTTCGCGAGTATACAACACCGTCCTCGGCGGCTTCATGAGCAACGCCGGCGTGGACAACGTCGTCGAGAACAACGTGTTCGTCAACGGGCAGAAGAGCCAGGTCTACTTCAACCCCTGGAACAAGTTCCCCACCTCCGGCAGCCGCTGCGAGCGCAATGTCGTCGCGTCCCGAGGCAAGTCGGCGGACCTCTATCGCCTGAACCGGTTTGAGGACAGCTTCGTTCACTTCGAGCGCAACCTGGTGTGGGCCGACGGACAGAAGCCCAACGTCGGCGGCGTCCCGGGACTAACGCGCAGGGATTCGTGGGAAGGCTGGCTCAAACGCGGGCAGGACCAGGGCAGCGAGGTGGCCGATCCGCAGTTCGTCGATCCCGCCAAAGGCGACTACCGGCTCAAGCCTACCTCACCGGCCTTCAGGCTCGGCTTCAAGGCAATTGACCTGAGCACCATCGGCAACTACGCCGACCCCGACCGCCGCACGTGGCCCAGGCCGGAAGTACCGGTGGTGCGCGATGAGGTCGACTACGCGCCGACGGTTTCCCCGGCCACGCAGCCTGCCCTCCGCGACTACGAAGACTACGCCGTCGGCGAGCCGGAGCGCGGCGCTCATGTCGGCAACAAGGACGCGGGCACGGCGCTGGTGACCGACGAGACCGCCGCGGGCGGCAAACACAGCCTGAAGTTCACCGATGCCGCCGGGCTGGGGCAGAACTTCCTCCCCTACATCACCTATCCGTTCGAGCTGGAAAGCGGCGCGCTCAGGATGGCCTTCGACCTGCGCTGGGAGACGGGAGCGCTGATGGCGCTGGACTGGCGCGACGACCCGTACAACTACAACATGGGGCCGAACCTGACCACCTCCGCCGACGGCTGGCTCTCCGCCAATGGCAAGCGGATGCTGCAACTGCCGGTCGGCCGGTGGGTGCATCTCGAGATCCTCTGCGCACTCGGCCCGCAGGCCACCGGCAAGTACGACCTGACGCTCAAGCTGCCCGACGCCGAGCCGCAGGTCTTCAAGGAGGTCGCCTGCTCGCCCAAGTTCGAGACGCTCAACTGCATCGTGTTCATGGCAGTGGGCGAGGCGCCGGCAGTGTTCTATGTTGACCACTTGGCGCTGCGACCGGAGGCGGCTGAGAACAAGTGAGGGTTGGGGGGGGGCCGGAAGGGACCGAAAGGACACCCGCGACAGGAAGGACAACGGCGCCGCACTGCCGGGGGCCGTTGAGGTTCCTTGTAGTCCCTGCCGTCTCTGCAGTCCTTGTCCCTGCACGGCGCAAGGAAAGCCCTCCCCTCCGGCGAACTCTCGTGCCTCAGCCCGACCCTTCCTCTGAAAGGACCACGCACATGCCCAAGCTCGGAGTTGGTTTCATCGGCTGCGGAGGCATCCACAATGCCCATGCCCCGCACCTCGTCGACAATGAGAATGCCTACATCGCCTGCGCCATGGACGTCAGCGAAGACGCCGTGAAGGCGCACTGCGGGAAGTACGGCACGCAGAACAGCACCACGGATCAGGCAGAGCTGCTTGCCCGCGAGGATGTGGACGCGGTGGTGATCTGCACGCCGACCGGCTACCACAAGGACGCGGTGCTGGCCGCGGCTGCCGCCGGCAAGCACCTCTTCTGCGAGAAGCCGATGGCGATGAACGTCGCCGACTGCGAAGCCATGGACGAGGCTTGCCGGGAGGCTGGCGTGCTGCTGCAGATTGGGTTCGTGCGCCACTTCTGCAACGAGTGGCTGAAGCTGCGGGACCTCATCCAGGAGGGGGCGATTGGCAGACCTGTCGTGTGGCGCTCAGTCAGCGGCGGTTCGGGCGCACCGACGCCGTGGTTCTTCGACAAGGAGATCGGCGGCGGGCCGTTCATCGACGGTGCTGTGCACAGCTACGACTTCGCCCGGTTCACCTTCGGCGAAGCGACGAACGTGGTGACCGACATCCGCCGCCTCAAAGCCAACACCACCGCCTGGGACACCGGCACCGTCATCGTCAACTTTGCTAGCGGCGACCAACAGATCACCTGCTGGTCGTGGGGTCTGCCCGGCTTCGGCTACGGCGTGCCGGCGGACAGCGCCCACGACGTGCTCGGGCCGCTCGGGTCCATCATGTTCCCCGGCGGTAACCAACTCAAGGTGAACCTGGCGGACGGCGAGCACTTGGTCGAATTCGAAGCGGACGGCGGCAACGACTGGTTCGGCAAGCAGATGGCCCACTTCGTGGAGTGCTGCCAGACAGGTCAGCAACCCGTCACCGGCGCCAAGGAAGGCATCGAGGCTACGCGCATCGCCGAAGCCGCGCTCAGCGTTGGCGACCGGCCGGCGATCATTGAGTTGTAGGCTCGTCTGTGGCGCCCCACTGGCCTTGCAGTCAGAGGTGCAGCATCAACTGGAGTGCCTCGTCGACCTGTGCCAGGGTCTCGTCAGGCAGGGATCCGAGTCTTCTGAGGAGCCGGTCCTTGGAGCACGCGTGCAGATGACTTGCGTTCAGGTAGCTCCTGATTCGGAGGCCCGTTCCGCTTCCCGGTTCGACGGGTACGCAGAATGGCAGCCTCTCGCACTTCGCGCTGCTGCTCAGAGCGGCCACAAGCACATGCCGCTTCGCCCTGACGGAGGCGAACGCGGTGCGTTCGACGATCACCGCTGGGCGCGTGCCGGCCTGCGCTGACCCTCGGGCCGGATCGAACTCACAGAGGTAGACCTCGCCGCGGGCCGGTTCCCGGCTCTGCGCCTGCACAGGGCTGCCTCCGGCGAGGCGGCGAAGAACTGCTCCGCGAGTTGCTCCTCTTCGGCGGCAAACGCCTCCTCGGCATAGACCTCAGCGGTGAGACGATGCAGCGATTGCTCCCGCAGTTCCCCCAAGGCCCCGGCTAGCAGGCGCAGGACGAACTGGTTGCGGGAGACCTCCCCCCGCGCCTCGTCAATTGCAGTAACCGTCTGGATGGGAAACGACAACGATACCTTCTGCATGCCAGCCATTCCTGACACCTCTGAACCATGGTCTTGGTTGACAGTCATGAATCATAGCTCGATCCACGTCGCCGTGCCACCCCGCGCCCCCTTTGTTCGCCCTGCAAGGTTGTGATAGAATACCGAAGGCTTGTCAGGGGTCGTCGCGGCACTTGGAAGTAGTGGACGCAGCAGCCCGGGCGCGCCCGCGCCTTCGTCATCCTCAGCCATCGTCGGACCAAGGAATCTACCTGCATGTACCTCAAGCGACTCGACCTTGTGGGCTTCAAGACGTTTGCGGATGAGAGCAAGCTTGAGTTCCGTCCGGGCATCACGGCGGTGGTCGGTCCAAATGGGAGCGGCAAGAGTAACCTGGCCGACGCGATTCAGTGGGTCATGGGCGAGCGGAGCATGAAGCAGCTCCGCGGCGCGCGCCCCGCCGACCTGATCTTCGCGGGCAACGGCCAGCGCAAGCCCGTGGGAATGGCCGAGGTGTCGCTGACGCTGGACAATGCCGATGGCGCTTTGGGCATCGACTTCAGCGAGGTGACCGTGACCCGCCGCGTGTTCCGCTCCGGCGAGTCCAACTACCTGATCAACAAGTCTGCCTGCCGCCTGCGGGATATCCATGAGCTGTTCCTGGACACCGGACTGGGGCCGGACGCCTACTCGATCATCTCCCAGAGTGAGATTGACGCCATCCTCAGCCTGCGCGCCGAAGATCGGCGCGCGCTGTTTGAGGAAGTCGCCGGCATCCAGAAGTACCGCTTCAAGCGGCATGAGACCAAGCTCAAGCTGGACCGCACCGAGCGCAACCTGACCCGGGTCCGCGACATTCTCCACGAGCTGGACAGCGAGCTGGGACCGTTGGCCGAGCAGGCCGAACTGGCGCGGGAATACGAGAACTACCAGGTGCGCCTGAAGCAGCTTCAGTTGGGGTTGCTGGCCCGCGAATACGACGTGCGACGGCAACGCCGGGAGCGCCTGGAGCAGGAGCATCACGAGCGCGGGTTGGAGATCGAGGGCGCTGTGACCGCTGTCGCGACCCTCGAAGCGGCCGCCGACGAAATCGATCTCAAGCTCATCCGCATGGAGAAGGAGATCGTCAAGATTCAGGAGGAGACGACCCGGATCGTCAGCCAGGTGAAGAGCACCGAGGGCAAGATCGCCGTCTCCCAGGAACGCGAACGGGCGCTCACCGAACGCCGCGAACGCGCGGTGCAAGAGTCGGCGGATTTGGCCGACGGGCTGGAAGCGATGCGGGTCGAACTGCGAGAGGCGCGGGATCAGGAAGCCCAGTTGCAGTCCGAGGTCAGCCGGCTGGGCCAAGAGACGGTGGCGAAGGAGCGGCACCTCGGCGAACTTGATGCCGAGATCCAGCGGGAAGCCGGCAACCTGGAGCTGCGCCGGGAGGAATACCTGGAGCACGTTCGCCAGGGGGCGGAGAAGCGCAACGCCATCGCCGCTTGCGAAGCCACCAGCCGCGGGTTGACCACCCAGGTGGAAACCGCCCGGAAGTCTCTGGGCAACGCCAGAGCTGAACTCTCCGCGACCGAGGGCGCTCGCGCCGAAGCCGAGTTGGCGTTGGAGACTGGCAAGGCCGAGCTGACGGACCGCACCCGCGAGGCACGGGAAACCCGGGAGTCCCTGACACAGGTCGAAGGCGAGCGCGACAGAGCCACCGAACGCGTCGCTGCCCTGCGAGAGCAGCTCAGCGACCACCGGTCGCGGCTGCAGGCGCTGACCGAGCGGGAAGCCAACCTCGAAGGCGTCGCGGCAGGCGTGCAGACCGTGCTGCGGGCGAGCCAGGTTGGAGAGCTTCCGGGGGGGTGCGGCTCCGTCGCCCAGCTTCTCCGGGCGCCGCAGGAGTGCGAAGCCGCCATCGAACTGGCCTTGGGGCCGGCACTTCAGTATGTGGTCGTCGTCGACGAGCCGGCCGCCCGGGCCGGCATCGAGTTGCTCTCGGAAAAGCGCGCCGGGCGGGCCACGTTCCTGCCCCTGTCGGGTCTGCTGCCGACGCCCGCTGACGCCGACCTCCGCGAACTGGCCTACGCCCCTGGCGTGGTGGGGCTCGGCGTCGACTTGGTGCGGTTCGACCTACGGCACCGGGCGGCGGTGCAGTACCTGCTGGGCCGAGTGATCGTGGTGCGCGACGGGCGCTTTGCGGCAGCCCTTGCCCGGCGCGCGCCGAGGGCCTGCACGCTGGTGACCCTCACCGGCGAGGTCTTTCTGCCCGGCGGCGCCCTCGCAGGCGGCAAGGGCTCCCCGGGCCAGGGCGGGCTGCTCTCTCGAAAGCGCGAGATTGGCGAGCTGTCGGCCAGCGTGGCGACGCTCAACGCTGAGCTGGGTGAGCAGACCCGTTACGCCGAAGCCGTCGTCGAGCAGATCGCGGAGCTTCGCGACGAACTGACCGACCGGGAGGCGGCTCGTGCGGAGCTGGCCCAAGAGGTGGCGCGACAGGAGCGAAACGTCCTGCACCTTGGCGACCAACTCGCCCGTCTCAATGCAACGGTCGATCAGCACGCCGAAGACCTGCGGTCGTTAGACTCGGAGATCCTCGCCTGCCAGGAAGCCGGCGCCGCGCACCGCTCCGAACTGCAGCGGATCGAGGGCGCCCGCCAGGCGCTGGACCACTCCATTGCCGAGGGGCAATCCTCGCTGGACGAGAAGCGACAGTCCCGCGAGGTCATGGCGCACGCCGTCAACGACTCCCGCGTCCGCTTTGCTTCCGTCCGCGAGCGGCTGGTCGGCGTCGAGAAGAGCCGCCAGTCTCTGGTGAGCCGCGAGCGTCAGACCCACCACGCACTCACGGTCAACCACGAGACCATCGCCGCCGCCGACCAGGAGATGACGTTCCTGCGCAAGATCGTCGAGACCGACAAAGCGGCTCTCGAGGCGTTGACCGTGCAACAGGAGGAAATGGAGCAGTCGTTCCTCCGCTGGCGGGAGACCCGCCAGGCGGCCATGGACGCGCAAGCGCAGACCTCCGCCAAACTCCGCGAGCAGCGGACCAAGCAGCACGGCTTGGAGGAAGACTGCCACCGAGTCGAGTTGCGCCTCACCCAGACGATGACCGAGACAGAGGAACTCGAACGGCGGTTCCTCGAGGAACACGGCCTTCAGCCGGATGAGGCCGTCAACCACAAGGACGACTTGGAGAACAAGTCCGCCGCTGAAGAAGAGGCGCAAACCCTCAAGCAGAAGATGACCAGCCTGGGCGAGGTGAACCTGGGAGCCCTCGCCGAGTACGACCGCAAGCACGAGCGCTACGACTTCCTCAACACGCAAGTGGTGGACCTGGAAGACGCGCGGGCCAAGTGCGAGGAGATCATCGCCGAGATCGACGCGAACACCAAGGCGCAGTTCATGGCGACGTTTGATGCCGTCATGCGCGAGTTCGCCGTTCTCTTTGTGCGCATCTTTGGCGGCGGCAGCGCGCGCTTGGTTCTGACCGACCCCACCAACATCCTCGAGACCGGCATCGACGTGCGGATCCAGCTCCCCGGCAAGGCCGAGCAGGATCTCCTGCTGCTCTCGGGCGGCGAGCGCGCGCTGACTGCGCTATCGCTCCTGCTCTCCATGCTGCGCGTCAAGCCCAGCCCGTTCTGTGTGCTGGACGAAGTGGACGCTCCGCTGGACGAGTCCAACGTCGGCAAGTTCGCCGAGCTGCTCCGGGAGTTCGCCCAGCAATCTCAGTTCATCGTCGTCACCCACAACAAGGGAACGATGGAAGCAGCAGACGCGCTCTACGGCGTAACGATGGAAAAGGCCGGCGTCTCCAAGTTAGTGTCCGTGCGGCTGGAAGATGCGCTGGCGCACGCGGGGATAGCATCGCCCGAGGCGCCGGAGGGCGCCCTGGCTGAGGCAGACGCAGCGACCGTGTGACCCAGATTCCGGCAACTCGGTTGCCCGGTGCCTGTTGGGTCAGCGGCCGAGAACGCTCCGGCCGGCACGCCGCTGGTCTCCCCAATCTGCAAGCTGAGAGCCGCAGTCCGCAATCGATTGGAGCCAACCGAGACCGATGCTACGAAAACTACTGGGTGCGCTGACCGGCGTGTTCAGGGGTCGGCAGCTCGACGATAGCCTCCTGATGGATCTGGAGGAGGCGCTCATCTTGTCGGACGTGGGGATGGACACCACCGACCTGCTGATGACCGACCTGCGCGCCGCCCTCCACAAACAGCGGCTGAAGCAAGCCGATCAGGTCCGCGAGGCGCTGAAGCAGCGCATCGTAGAACTCCTTGGGGCGGAGACCCAACCGCTGCAGGTGAGCGCCGAGAAGCCGACCGTCTGGATGTTCATCGGGGTCAACGGCACCGGCAAGACCACGACGATCGCCAAGGTCGCCTACCGGCTGAGACGGCAGCGGCAACAAGTGCTGATGGCAGCGGGCGACACGTTCCGGGCGGCGGCTCAGGAGCAACTCGGCGTTTGGGCAAAGCGCGTCGATTGTCAACTCGTCCAGCACCAATCCGGCGCCGACCCTGCCGCGGTGATCTTCGACAGCGTCCAGGCCGCCAAGGCGCGCGGAATCGACACCGTGTTGGTAGACACTGCCGGCCGGTTGCACACCAAGCACAATCTGATGGAAGAGCTGAAGAAGGTCTACCGGGTCGTCCAACGCGAACTGGGGCGCCTCCCCGACGAGAGCCTTCTCGTCCTGGATGCGTCCACCGGCCAGAACGGCATCTCCCAGGCCGCCACCTTCGGCGCCGCCGTGCCCGTCACCGGCATCGTCCTCACCAAGCTTGATGGCAGCGCCAAGGGCGGCATCGTCCTGGCCATCGCCAACCAGCTCAAGGTCCCGATCAGACTGGTAGGCGTTGGCGAGCGGATGGAGGACTTGGAGGACTTCGACCCGAAGCAGTTTGCGGCAGGGCTGTTCGCGGAGTAGGGGCACCGGGAGACCTGGGGAACAGGGGACAAGGGGACGGGGAGACGAGGGGCGGGTGGCCGCTCCCAGACCCCCGACTCCCGCTGAGAATGACACCGGGTGCCGCCGGCCTCGCCGTCGATGTCCGTGGTTTCTATGGATAGCCCGCGCTACAATCGACAGAACCCGAGCCACCCGAGAGGCGCGCGCCCGATGCCCGTGAAGACGAGCGACATCACCCAGGTACAGCCCAGTCTCGGCGACTTGCTGCCACTCGTCATCGGTGGAACTGAGATCACCCTCACGCGGAACGACGCGCCTCTCATCCGTCTCGTTTCCGCGGCAATGGGAGTTGCGCCAAAGCCCCGGCAGGCGGGACTGCACCAAGGCGCCGCGCGGATGAGCGAGGACTTCGGGGAGCCGCTGCCGGAGGCGTTCTGGGGCGGGACGCAGTGAGGGCGCTGCTCGATACACACACGTTCCTCTGGTGGGATAGCGATCCCGCGCAGTTGTCACCCAGTGCCCTGGGACTGTGCAGGGATCCCGGCAACCCTTTGCTTCTTAGCATCGTGAGCCTCTGGGAAATGCAGCTCAAGGCGTAGTGGGTGTCCTCACTCGTGATCCCGCCTTCGGCCGCTACGGTGTCAAGACGCTCTGGTAGAGGTCGCGGCCGCGTTCAGGCGATCATCCACGGAGTGACGCCCCCTCTGGTTCTTGCCCATCCGGTCGAGGTACCGGCTGTCGCTGCCGTCCCCACGGTGAGGAACCGCAAGGTGTTTGGCAGCGCCTCAACTCGCGCTGGCCACCTCGACCCGGTTCCGCCCATTCTCCTTCGCCCTGTACAGCGCGCGATCCGCGGCGGCGATCAGGCGCTCATCGGCGTCGCCGTCGGCGGGGAACGACGCCACGCCGAGGCTAAGGGTCTGCGTCACTTCCGGCGTGCTGGCATCGCCGTAGAACGTGGCCGCCTCGACTTCGGAGCGGATCTTCTCAGCGACGGCTTGGGCGCCCTCTTTACTGGTCTCGGGAAGCACGACGACGAACTCCTCGCCGCCGTAGCGCGCGAAGAAGTCCACTGCCCGCAAGCAGCTCGAGAGGACCTTCGCCAGCTTGCGCAGCACTTCGTCGCCCGAGGGGTGGCCGAAGGTGTCGTTGTGCTCCTTAAAGTGATCCAGGTCCAGCAGGATCAATGACAGCGGGCGCTCGTACCGGCGGGCCTCGTCCAGCTCCCGCAGCAACTGCTGCCGGAATCGTCGGTAGTTGTGGGCGCCCGTCATCGGGTCGGTCGTGGCCGATTCCTGCACTTGCTGGAAGAGCTGGGCTCGTTGGGCGGCGATGGCAACCTGCTCTGCGATGGTACAGAACAGGCGCTCTTCGTCTGCGGAGAACGCTCGCGGCTGGCTGCCGCGCATGTGCATCACTCCGAAGCACTCGCCACCCGCCGTCAGGGGGGCGCAGACGTGGGAGCCGCCGGTCGTGCCGCAGTGTTCTTGTTCGCAGGTCAGGTCCCATTGGGTGTCGCGCACCATGAAGGGGCTGCCCTTCTGAACGGCCCAGCAGCGGGCGGGGTCGAGCCCCTCACGCAGCGACGCGACGGCAGCCTCCGCCACCCCCACCGCTCCCTGGAGTTCCAGTCTGCCGGTCTCGGGGCTGCGTAGGCAGACGTAGCACGCCTCACAGTGGAACAGCTCGCGGGCCTTGCGCACGGCGGTCTGCACGATCTGGTTCGGGTCAGAGCTGGCGCCGAACAGCGCGGTCGTCTCGACGATGGTCTCCAGTGCTGAGAGTCGCCGGAGCGACTCTTCGTGGAGCTCCGCGTTGGTGAGGGCTATGGCCGCCTGGTTGCTCAGGATCGACAGCAGTTGCCCCTCTTCCGGTGAGAACGGCCCCTTGGCGTCGCGGTACAGCTCGATAGTTCCGTACGTCCGGTCCGCCCCCAACAGCGGCGCCACCAGCACCGACTCGATGCGTTCCTCCCGGTAGACCACGTACAACTCCGCCACCGAAGGATCGACGCTCGCCGAACTGACGGACACCGACCGCCTCTCGCGCATCGCCCGCCCCGTCGGCCCATTGGGTGCCAGCTCCCGGAGGCGTTCGAGAAACCGATCGCTCAGCCCAGCGTGCGCTGCGACGCGACACTGATCCACGTCTTCGTTCACCAGGAAGATCGCGCACTTCTCGACGCCGGTACGTTCGCGCACCTTGGCGAGCACGAGGTCGAGGACTTGGCGGGTGCGCCGGCCGCGGGCGACCTCGGCGGAGGTCTCCAGCAACGCGGTGATGTGCTGCTCCCGGCGACGGGCGGCGGCGAACACCTGGGCGCTGTCCAACGCGGCCCCGATTTGCGCGGCGATGGTCTCCAGCATCTCGACCACGTCCGGCGAGAGTGGGTCACCGGAGCGCAGGATAGCGTTCAGGACTCCCACCGGTTTGTCGGCCGACCGCAGGGGAACGCAGGCAACGCCCGCTGGCGCCGATTCTGTGTCCCACACCTCGCTCACCCAAGACCAAGCGCCTTCCTCGTCCAATACCATCGCTTGCCCATAGTTGAGCGCCCGCCCCATGAACCCATGGGTTGCGGGCACCGTCCGGACCTCAGCGGAGGGCGCCAACCGCAGCCCGCTGTCGGCGATCAGGCGCAGCGTCGACTGCCCCTCCTCCAGCAGGTACACCGCCCCAGCCGGACTCCCCACGGCGCCCAACACTGATTCCAGCGCAGTCCGGGCGGCGACGAGCTCACCGCGCCGGGCGTCAATCGTGGCGGGCAGCTTGCTGAGTTCCAGCAGCCGCTGCGTCTCGCCCTCCGCAGCCCGAACAGTCGCGCAGTGCTCCTGCCGAAGCCGCTCGATGTCTTCGGCCAGCGCCTCCACCTCGGCGGCGCCAGAGGCTGTCACCGCCGAGCGGTACCGGGAGTTGGCTGCCTCCCGGACGGCCTCCCGCAAGGCGCGCAGTGGTTCCAGTGCTCGGCGGATCAGCGACATGGCGACACCGGAACAGGCCAACACCGCCACTAAGGCCACCAGCACCTGCACCAAAGTCCGCACGTCGCGCAGGTTGCCGCCGCCAAGGGCCACCGATACGCCCAGACACAACCCGACCGCTCCCGAGCAGAGTGCCAGGAAGCCAAGGAACAACCGTCTGTGGAGACTGGCGCTCAGTGAACGCACTTCGGCTCCAGCAGCCCCCGTTCCCACTTCTCCGCCCCCGTCGGCTCTTCGCCCCTCAGCACGGCGGCGAAGGCGAGCAGCGCTCTGCGCGCGTCGCCGATTGCGTAGTAGAAGGCGTCCCAGTTCTCGGAGTCCTCGCCGTCATGGTTGGGGATCACGTGGTCGAACTTCCACGCCTCCCGCAACTCAACGATCGCGCTGGCGGCGCGCTTCTCGAGGTTCTCCAGATCCCTGAGCGACAGGTTGGTCTTCTGCCGCTTGGTGCGCCGGAGCAGCTTGCGCCGCATTACGTCCGTCACGAAAGCCGCCAAGTCGACCCGCCGCTCGGGCGCGGCGAGGTACTCGAGCTCGTCGCGCGACAGCGGCGAGAGGAAGACGGTAAAGAGCGGGATGCCCGCAAGCTCAGGCGCCTCGCGGAGCCTGGCGGGGATGAACGGGTTGCCCTCAAAGAAGGCGTCGTGCCCAGCGTCGAGGATCGGCTGAGTCGTCGCCACTTCCAGCGCCTGCAGGTCGCCCCGCACGTCGGCGACGGCGTATCCCGGCTTCCCGCGCAGTGCCTCAATCTCCTCGCGCGGCCGGAAGTGATAGTCGACACCGTCTTCCTCACCCGGTCGCGGTGCGCGGCTGTTGTAGAGCACGACCTGCTTCAGGTTGCCGGCGAGGTCGGGATAGAACCGCCGCAGCGCGGCGAAGAGCGGCCCCTTCCCCACGCCCGACGGCCCGGCCAGCAGGATGAACCTTCCCATGGGTATTGTCTCCTTGCGGAGTGGTAGAGTGGTGGAACGGTGGAGCGGTGAGGCCCCCCACCCCCTCTCCTCCGCTCCCTCCCTCCAGCGCCCCAGTGCGGCTCCGGCCGCGGTCCGCTGAACGCGCTCACCTTCCCAGCGCCTCCCCCAGCCGCACGAGTTGGGCGTGCGAGTCCGTGGGGATGCGCCCGGCTTCGGCGTCGTGGTCGAGGGGCACATTGATGGTGATCGCGCCACCGACGGCCTTGACGGCGCGGACGAACTGGAAGAGCTCTTTGTCGGTGTAGTGGCAGAACTGGTTGGGGATCGCCGGGTTGAAGGTGAGGTCGGAGGGCAGCAGGCAGTGCCACTGTACGCCATCGATGAACTGGGTGTCGGGCAGGTAGAACTGGGCCTCCTGTCCGCGCTTGCGGAGCTTCCGGTCGCTGTTGACCACGATGTCGCCGCCGGGCGGGAGGAAGTCGCGGCGGATCTTGCCGTCTTCCACCAAGTGGATCTCTCCCGCGTGGTAGTCCTCCAGTTTGCAGACCGGGTCGAGCGGACCGCCGCCGCAGAACTCGGCGCCGCTGAAGGCGATGGCCGCCTCCGGGTTACCGGCGCGGGCGGCGTCCATCCATGCGCGCCACGACTCATCGGGCTGCGGCCCGCACCCGTCGAACCACCAGCCGTGGTACCGCTTCCCGAACTTGACGGCGTAAGCGCGCACGAACTCGTTGTAGCGCTCGAAGTAGCCGTCTTCGCCGAAGCGCAGCACGCGCTTGACCAACGGGTCGGCCTGGGCACCGGAGGGGAGATACAGGATGAGCTTCTTGCCGAGAGCGCCTAATCGCTGGGCGATTTCGAGCGGCACATCGCGGTTAGGCATGTTGCCGGCGGCGTCCTTGGCCAGGAGGAGGTTCGGGCTGGACAGAAAGCCGGTGCCTTGCCCAAGCGTGAGAATGAGCCAGTCGGCGCGTGTCGCCTGGAACTGCGCGACGAAGGCGTCAACGTCGAACTTGTCGACCATCCGGTTGAGGTCTGCCGTCCGCGCCTCCGGCGTGTCGCCCTTCGGCTGGAGCAGGTAGTGCACCATCACCCCGTACGTGCCCTTGGCCATCCACGCAGCCCGATTCGGCGAGCCCTCGGGCCGGGTGTCGCTGATCACGACGCCTTCGGCGCATCCAATCGCGCACACGCCGAGGGCACACGCCAGCATCAGTGCCAGTCGACTGAGTTCGGTAAAATCCATCTTCACTATCCTCCAACGGGTTCGGTTCGGACTGATCACTCGTGCCGCGGTACGGCACTGCGTGTTGGGGCCTGCCTAGCCTGCGTTTCTCACGCACCGGAACCCATACACATCGTACCCGAAGCACACATCGGTGTACGCCGGGTTCTCGCTCTCGCGGTGAGCGCTGGTGCAGTCTCCCGGCTTCGAGGAGAAGCAGCCGCCGCGGACGACCTTTGTGCTGCCTGTCTTTGGGCCGGTTGGGTCTTTGGCGGGGCTTTGCGCGTAGTAGCCGGCCGCGTAGAAGTCGTTGCACCACTCGGCGACGTTGCCGTGCATGTCGGAGCACCCCCACGCGTTGGGCAGCTTCCCGCCGACGGGGCGCGACCGGCCGCCAGCATTCTCCTTTGTCCAGGCGTAGAGCTTCAGTTTGCTTGGCTCGTCGCCAAAGCCGTACTCCGTCTTGGCGCCGGCCCGGCAGGCGTACTCCCATTCGGCCTCCGTCGGCAGCCGGTAGCCGTTCGCCCCGAAGTTGCACTCCCAGGTCTTCAGGTCGTAGCACAGCTTCAGCCCTTCCGCGCGCGACCGGGCGTTGCAGTAGCGAACCGCATCCGACCAGCGCACCTGGTCTACCGGGTTCTTCGGCCCCTTCCAGCGCGAGGGGTTCGCCCGCATCACCTTCTGGTACTCGTCCTGCGTCACCTCGTACTTGTCGAGCTGGAACGATCCCAGCGTCACCTTGTGCGCCTTCTCGTCCTTCGCCCCCTTCGCCTCACCCATGACGAACGATCCCGCCGGAATCAGCACCCTCTCAACGCCCGACTCCGTGCGAATGGCCTTCAGCTTCTGCTCCGCCCCCAGCTGCCCAAGGGCCAGCAGCGCCACCACAACCAGTGCACACCGCCCTCCGTGACACCGGACACCCGGTCCCTGACGCGCGACACCTGACACCGGACACCCGTTCTCAGTACACCGTCTCGTGCGTTTCGTCATGGATGAGAAACTCCCGTAGGTCGTGTCGGATTTCCTCCGCGCACTTGGCAGCGGCGGGCTTGTCGGCGCACCAATAGCCGGCGTCGCGATGGAGGACGCGCATCAGCCCGCCGACTCGGGCCGGGATGGCTTCGATCAGGCTCCAGAGCTGTAGCTCGTCGAGCAGATAGCTTGCCTCGGCGTACGTGTCGGGGCTGGCGTCGGCGACCAGTTCGTTCAGCCGGTTGAGCCCCTCGATCTCGTGCTGCAACTGGTCGGCCGGTTTCCGGTCGTGCATCTTCTCCCAGAACTCCGTCGCCAGCGGCGCGGCCCCTTCATGCACCCGGTCCAGGTAGTTGCGGACGGGCCGGTTGCCGGACTCGGCTTCGCGCCACTTGGTCACTTTCTGGTTCAGGGACTCGAGGAACGGTGGGTACTGCTCCAGTCGCTTCTTGTCGCCTTTGATGCTGTACAGAAAGTCTTTCAGCGTCTCCCGCAGCAGGTCCTGCTCGCGCGCCTGCAGGTCGGCATGGAACATCCACTTCGTCCACGCGCGCCCGTCGCAGTTCTGTAGGCCGGCGCTGTCGTCGGGGTACCGTTGCCGGCTCTGTCGCCGTTCCACGGCCGGCACGTCGGGCACGCACTTCCTGGCGAACTCCAGCGGCGTTGCCTCGTTCCCTTCCAGCGCATAGATCAACGCGTGCCCCTGGCACGACACCTTCTTGCTGAGCCGGAACTGCGCCTGGTCGCCCTGGAACCAGACGGGGTACGCGTAGAACCCGAAGTTGGGGCGCCACGTGGAGCGCCTGCTGTTCATGAAGGGGAAGCTGGTCTCCAGCTCGCCTTCCAGGAGTTGGGTCTTCCAGGTGGCCGAGAACGGGCGTTTCCAGGTGCTGGCCACGTCTTCCTCGGGGTTGGCGTTGGAGAGGTCTTCGTCATGCCAGATACCGGGCGCAGCGAACGCTTTCAGAAAAGCCGGCTGACCGTCCAGGTGGATCTCGAACGCGTGGGGCGCCTGCGCCTGGGCCGCGGCCTCGTTCCAGAGCAGTGCCACCCGCTGTTTGCCGCGCGGCCACGCGCAGGTGAACAGGGCGCTCTCGCCCTTCAGCAAGCCGACGAAGACGTTCTCCGACGGAAGGCTGACGCGTCGAGCCGCCTTCGCCTCGGGTGTGTAGAGCAGGTCCTCCAGCGGCGCGCCGGGCACGATCCCGCGGGTCAGGTCGCCGAATGTGCGCAGCCCCGCCATGCCCGTGCCTGGGTGCACCTGGATTGCTCCGTCGGGCGCTAACAGGAATGTACCCTCAAGCTGGTCTTTGCCTGCCGCGAACGTTGCCTGCACAGACACGCCCTGCGCCTCGTCTTCGGCTGCTTTGGCGGCACAGGAGGCAATGCGCGTGGCGCCGGCGCCTCCGGCGCCAAAGGGGACGACCTTCATAGCCTGGAGCTTCTTCCCGCCCGCGCGGGTGTAGACCAGCAGGGCGCCGTCGTCCCGCGAGAAGACCGCGGGCCAAGTGCCTCCGTCGACAGTCACGCGACCGGCGGCCTCCCAGTCGTTCTGCACCGATACCTTGGCCTCGGCCGGGTGCAGGAAACTGGCGATGAGGGCCACGCCCAGTGCGCCGGTCGCTCGCGTTGTGGTGAGCCGGATCAGTGCGTTCATAGCGGCTTCTCTCCTCTCCAGTCGCCCTCCAGGTAGCACCGGTTAGCGAGCACCTGGCCCGCTCGGCGGCGGACTTCCTCGCAGAGGTCGCGGGTAGCCGGATCGTCGGCGGCAAGCAATCCCGCCTGGTCTCGGGCGGACCTGGCAAACGCCCGGTACTCGGTCAACACGCTCTGCCGGCCGGCAAGCGCCGCGCGACTCAGGTCGCAGAAGTCGCCGTACTCCTTCCTGTCTCGCAGGCTGCCTCCGCTGCCGAAGCGGCCGCGGATCGCCTCGACGCAGGCGGATACGCGCGCCACTGGCGTGAGCGCTGCACCGGAAACCGAGTCGCGCAAAGCCTGCAGGCGTTTCCGCGTTTCCGCGAGGAAGGCGCGCGCCCCCGCCGACGGAGAAGCTGTCTTCCAGCAGAACCGATCCAGTTCCCTGGCGAACCGGGCAAACTCCTCCGTTCGCGCATCCAGTTGTGTCAGCGACTGGACAATGTCGCCGGTGAGGTGGCCGATGGACCCTTCGACGCCCTCGCGCTTCACCAGCCGAATCCAGCCAAGCAGCATCAGCTCGGGAGCGAAGTTGAGTTGCTCCGGCCAGCCGCGGCAGTTCTCGGGCCACAGCCGCTCGCGCTGCGTGGTGAGCAGCCCGTGCAACGCTCCCGGCGGCAGCGCGCTGCGGTAGGCGCGCACTGCCTGGGCCTCCGTCAGCGCGAGGGTGGCGCCCAACCCTACCGCATCCTGCAGTACGTCCGTGAGGGTCAGGACCTCCAGTGGTGTATGCCAGCTTCTGCCATAGGCGTAGCGCACGGCCAGGTCCGGAGCGCCGGTCAGCCGCTTCACCGCCACTTGCCCGTCGCCCAACTCGGCGGTGGCCTCCTCGTCCCACATGGCGGAGTGAGCCAAGTCCGTCCCGACCAACGCCAGCCGCCACTGGGCCAGGAACGCGTCGGGCCATTCGACGGTCCAGCCGTCGGTACCCGCCTCACGCTTGGGAGTTGCCTCGTGGTGAAGGTCCCCTTCGGTGAGCGCAGCCAAGAAGACGCTGTTGCCCGCCGGCGACACGTCCAGCCCCTCGAAGGCGTCCTTCTCGCGAGTCGGGCTGAGCCACACCTGCTGCTGGTCAGCCGGCGTCACTACGGCGAGCAGTCCTGTCGCCAAGGGCGTCACCACCAAGTGCGCGGCCGGCAGGAGGCTGGCGGGCGGCGAACACAGGGCGGGGCGGAGGATCAGGTCGTCCGCCAGCCGGTCCGGCACGAGGGCAAGCTGCGCGCGAAACCGGAGACGCAGCCTGCCGAAGGTCTCGCCGGGCCGGACTTCAATGATGGGGCTTGTCCGCGACACAATGAACGCCGCCTCCGAGCCGCCCGCGAACGACGCCTTCACGACAACACTGTCTCCCCCGCGTTTCTCGACCGCCACGGCCGACAGCTTGCCGACCGGCTTGCCTTGGGCGTCGGTGACGGCGAGCGCCACGGGCGCGGCGGTGCCGGGGTTCGGCGGCGACCAAAGGCCAATGGCGGAAGCCGTTGTCGACAGGCACAGCACACCCCAGTCGTTCCGGACGGCGACTCCGCCCTCGACAGGGCCGGCGGCGTCCCTCGGCAGCTTGGCCCACCCTTTCTGGAGGTCGCCCAGCGTCGAAACCGAGGCGCCAGAACCGAGGCGCCACACCTGCAAGTCACTCCCTTTCAGGTGGACGGTGGTGGAGGTCGGCGGAGTGTTCCCCTGCCAGTCAGGGCCCGGTTCCACCTCCCTGGCCACCAGCCGCACTCCCTGGGGCTCTGCCACCCGGAGGGTGTAGACATCCCACGGCCCGTCGGCGCCCTGGGGCGATTGGCAGTAGCAGAGGCTGCGACCATCGCGGGTCCACATCGGCCAGCTCTGAACGCCGCCGGCGGTGGTGAGTTGCGTCGCGGCCTTCGTTGCCACGGTCAACAGATGCAGGTGCGCGCCGTTCTGGAAAGCGACTGTCGTTCCGTCCGGCGAGGCATTAGGCGCGCTGCGAATCTCGCCTTGCGCCAGCACCTCGGGCGCCGCCTTCGCGTCGGGCGCTGCCACGACCATGCTGTCCGCGCCTTCGGCGTGCGAGACGAACAGCACCCGCCCGTCGGGCAGGTAGCTGGGCAACCTGCAGTCGCTCAAGCCCTCCGGGCTAACGCGGCGCTCCTTGCCGGTGTCGAGAACCCGCTCGAACAGGACCCCGTCGCGCGCCAGGACGATCTTCTGGCCGTCCGGTGACCAATCGGCCTGGTAGCCGTCGCAGACGCGCTTGGGGGCGCCGCCCTCTACACTCGCGAGCCAGACCCCCCGCCTGCCCTGCTGCCGGGAGTGGAACAGGAACCGCTTGCCGTCCGGCGCCAGCCGCGGCAGCACCTCCTCGCCATGGACGAAGGCGACGCGCTTGGCGTCGTCGCCTCGCTGCAGGTAGACTCCGCTCAGCGACTTCGCGTAGAGCAGCGCCTCGCCCGTCGTCCGCCGAGCTCCGCGCCTCCCCCGTTCCGCCCGAATGCGCTCCCGCGCGGCAGCCTGCAGCGCCGCAGAAATCTCCCCCGCAAAGGCGACCTCGGCGAACCTGCGGGGCTCGTGGAACGAAGACTCCAGCGGCATCCACGTGGCGTGTTCCACGCCGCCCGGCGTCTGGATGTTGCGGCAGACGTTGAGTCGCCACGTCTCGCCCTCTTGCGGGACGCGGCCGAGGATCTCCCAGGGCAGCAGCACTTCGGCGAACCACGCGTCCTGCCCCAGGTGCACTGCCGCTTTCCAGTCGCCCACGCTCTCCCCCTGGCCCTCGCCGGCAATGTCGTCCCACTGGACGCTCTCGGCGTTGACCAGGAAGTGGAAGTAGGCGTCGCTCCCCTGCGGCTGCAGGAACACCTCGATGCCGGTCTGTTCCCACAGCGGCGCGGAGTGACGGACCAGCGCCCCCACCGTTCCCGGCTGCGGATCCTCGCAGCGGAGACCCAGAAACAGCCCGGTGCCGGTGTACCCCGCTCTGAAGTCCGTTCGTTTGGAGGCGGGTGTCTCCGCGCCCAGCACCAAGAAGTCGTCACTGCTCGGCTGCGCGTCTCGCCAAGCGTCCTCGCCGTCGAGGCGCCCGTCCACGACTGGGTCCTGGGGCAAGCGAATGAGGGTGTAGGTGCGGGGCGTTGGCGCCGCCCCCGCGCGCCCGCCCGCCAACGGCACGGCCAAAGTCGCGAGGAACAAGGGCAGAGCGGGCCGCCGGAATCTGCTGCTCATGGTGTCCGGTGCCTCCCAAGGGTGGCGTGTCTCATGCATGCCTGAGGGTGCGTCGCGGTCGGCGCTCAGTCGTCGGCTGCCAGCTACTTGTGGTCCGCCCTCCATTCTCGGAACGCCGCCGCCTTGCTCAGTTCGGCTGCCATCCGCGCATACCCCGCGCTCAACGGATGGCTCGCGTCGGCATACTCCTCCGTGGGCAACTCGGGAACCACGTAGTGGCTCACGCCGGTCTCTTCAAGGCGTTTCGCCAGGGCGCTCTTCAGGATACCATAGCGCTTCCGGCTCCCCGGTGTCAACAAGTGCGTATTGAACGGACCGACGAGCGCAAACACCTTGTTGTGCCTCGCCTGCAGAAGTGCGACGGTCTGCCGAAACGACGCCCACTGGAACGAGCTGTCGAGGCGCACCCACCGGAGGTCCTGTTCCGGGGTGCCGCTCTCCGTCCAGGGCACAGGTGCGCTGCGCGGGGCGTCGTCGGGCGCGGGCATCTTCGTCTTCAAGAGCGGCAGCGGGTCGGCGTAGGGGTTCTCCAGCGTCCAGTTGTCCAGGTCCATGTTGGTGAAGTCGACGGCCCGCACGTGCTTCATCAGGCTGACGAAAGGGAGGCAGCGCGCGGCAACGATGCCCACCCGCTCAGAGAAGGACGGTCGGTAGCAGGCCAACCTCGGCCAGAACTGCGGCACCAGCGCGGGATGGTTGAAGCGGAACTCCTCCTTCGCCCGCAGGTCGTGCTTGGCCGAACTCATCCACAGCACGTTGACGTGCAGAACGACGCCCTTGTTCTGAATTGGCTTGCCATAGTAGCGCAGCAGACCTGACATCGCAGCCGGGTGCAGGCCATCGACACCGAGGTTGGCGAAGGCGCTCGTTCCCTGGGCCAGGTTGAGGTAGTGCGTGAGGGTCTGCCCGGGAGTACCGTACTGCCCCCAAACTACCGAGTCGCCGACAACGAGCACCGGGCACTTGGCGGAGGCTGCCGCGCTCCACCGCTCAAAGCTCCAGTAGTCGTCACTCAGCTCGTACGGGAGACGGTAGTCCGCCGGCCGCCGCCAGCGTTCCAGCCGCGCCCACAGCAGCGGGCACAGATAGAGCACCGCGGCGAAGCCGGCGACGACGGCCAGCCAGCCGCGCCCGGACAGGAGGACGGCGTTGGAGTTCGGCACCCGTTCCGTCGGGGCGGGCGGCTCCCCAACCGCGTACTCAGAATTGGAAGTAAATGAACTGTTCATGGGTCGACGCAGTGAACACAAGACAGAAGACCAGCAGGGCCACCATCAGCGCGACCTGAAGCGGCGGCCATTCCAGCAGCCGCCGGGCTCGCGACTCGAACAGGAACTGGTAGAACCAAACCGAGAGCACAAGCACCCAAGCGAGGACCGGGAAGCGCGGATCGCCCCAGCCGGCGGCGAAAAGCCGCCGCACAATGAGCACGGCCTCGCCGAAGCTCCCGGCGCGGAAGAAGATCCACGTGAACGTGACGAAGGCGAACACCCCTAACTGCTTCACGAGCTTGGGTACCCGCTCTCGGTACACGCGCGTCCGCTCCAGCTCACGAGTGATCACCCGCCCCAGTGCGTGCAGCGTTCCCCACACGATGAACGTCCACCCCGCGCCATGCCAGAGCCCGGAGATCACCATTGTCAGGAACATGTTCTTGTAGGTGTTGAGCTGGCTGCCGCGGTTGCCCCCCAACGGGATGTAGACATAGTCCTTGAACCACGTCGAGAGGCTGATGTGCCAACGGCTCCAGAAGTCGCCCAACCCCGTGGCGAGGTAGGGGTTGTTGAAGTTCTGCATCAGGTCGAAGCCCATCACCCGGGCAACGCCTCGGGCCATGTCGGTGTAGCCACTGAAGTCGAAGTAGATCTGCCAGCCAAATGCGAAGGTGGCAACCAGCAGCGTGAGCCCCTCGTGCATGCCGGGTGCAGCGTAGATCGGGTCCACATAGAGGGCGAGGTAATCAGCCAGCGCCACCTTCTTGAAGAACCCGACGAAGAACAGCGACAGCCCGTCGGTGACCCGGCGCCAAGTGATGGACGGCGCCTCGTGGAGTTGTGGCAGCAGGTTGCTGGCGCGCTCGATGGGGCCTGCCACCAACTGCGGGAACAGCGATACAAAGGTCGCGAAGCGGATGAAGCTCGGCTCTCGCGGAATCTGCCCTCTGTAGAAGTCGATGGTGTAGCTCATCGACTGGAAGGTGTAGAACGAGATGCCCACCGGCAGCAGCACCTCCGGGGTCGAGATCGACCAAGCCAAGTGCAGCGCCGAGAGCGCCGCGTTCAGATTCCCCGTGACGAACCCGGCGTACTTGAAGAACCCCAGCAGCCAGAGGTTGTTGACGAGACCCACCGCCAGCCAGAGCTTCTTCTTGGGGCTGCGGTCCATCGCCTTCACGACATAGAAGTCCAGCGCGGTCGAGTAGACGATCAGGATCAGGTACAGCGCGTTCCACCAGCCGTAGAACGCGTAGGAGGCGACCAGCAGCCAGGGCACATAGTAGCGCGTTCGCCTGAGCGGCAAGTAGACGAGGTACACAACCGCGAAGAAGATAGCGAACGGCCACGTGTGGAAGAGCATCGCAGGTTCGGGTGAGCAACTGGGCCGGCGCGGTGCCGGTGCCCGGTCCGCCCAGAGCGGGCGGCAATTCCACACCTGCGAAGGTGTGAAATCCGCAACGTCTACGGTCGCTGTAACACGCTCAGGTGTGCCGCCACGGAGTCGGCAAGGGCGTCGAGATCATAGCCGCCCTCAAGCACCGACACAAGCCGCCCGGCGCAGCATTCCTCGGCGATCTCGCGGACGACGGCAGTCAGCTCGGCGAACCCGTTGGTCGTCACCTTCATGCCGCCCAGCGGGTCCGCTTCGTGGGCGTCGAAGCCGGCCGACACGAACACGAAGTCCGGATGGAAGGCCAACGCCTGGGGCTTCAGGACTTCGCGGAACACCCGCAGGTACTCGGCATCGCCGGCGCCGGCCGGAAGGGGGACATTGACGGTGTACCCAGTTCCCTCGCCCGTTCCCCGCTCCTCTGCACTGCCGGTGCCTGGATAGAATGGGTGTTGGTGGGTCGAGAAGTACAGCACCGTCGGGTCCTCGTCGAACGCCGCCTGCGTGCCGTTGCCGTGGTGAACGTCCCAGTCCACGATCAGTACCTTCTTCAGCCCGTGCTTGCGCTGAGCGTAGCGCGCACCAACCGCCACGTTGTTGAACAGGCAGAAGCCCATGGAGCGGTTCGCCAACGCGTGGTGCCCCGGCGGGCGCACGGCGCAGAAGGCGCTCCGCACTTCGCCGGCCAGCACCGCGTCGACGGCCGTCAGCACGCCGCCGGCGGCCAGACAAGCCACCTCGAACGAGCGCGCCGAGAGCGGCGTGTCGCGCGAGTGAAGCACCCCGTCGCCCCGCTCGCAGGCTTGCTCGACTTCGCGGACGTACTCGGGCGTGTGGATCGTGGTGAGCCACTCGGTGGACGCAGGCGCAGGCTCAAGCACCGTTAGCCCGGGCAGTGCGCCGCTCTCCTTCAGCCGCGCGAGGATCGCCGTAAGCCTGGCGGCCCGCTCGGGATGCCAGCCGCCGGTGTCGTGCTGGAGGTACAGCGCGTCGTAGACGAGCCCTGTTTGCGGGGCACGCTCGAAGACAGGCGAAGGAGCCGTGAACGCAGGAAGTGCGGACATGGTCGCAACGACGGCAGCGCTCCAGTGGATGCTCAGGGGCCGGTATGGCATCGCGGACTGCGCTCACCGCCAGATCGGGTCTTCAGACCCGGCGATTGTACTGCATCCGGTCTCCGGTTGCTGGTACCCGCACCCGCTGGGCCGGACGGCAGCACCGGCAGACGCATCCGTTGATGGCAGCGCGAGTCTGCCCAGCTTGCGGCCGGCCGTCGACTCGTCCTCCGCTGCCTTCGCCCGGCGCCTACAATGTGAACCCCGAGGTCTTCACGTGCAACCTGGCCTTCACTGACCCTGCTTTCTCACCAGCAAGCGTGTGGAACAGAACTCCGTTCCCGGAAGTCTCACGGCTTGGGCAGGCGACGACCTAAGCAGGGGCCGCGCAGGACAAGGAGAAAGCCGCACATGAGAGGCCGGTCGGCAGCGACTTGGCTGCTATTCGGGCTGACGTTGGGCGTCGCCTGCGCACCGCCGCCGCAACCTGAGACGCAGGACCCGTCCAAGCAGTGCCCCGGCTGGCTCGATCTCCGGTTCCCCGCCACGAAGGCTCCGATGCAGACGATCCGAGTCCACCTCAACGTTGGCTTGGTGCCGAGTTGGAACGAGATCGACGCGGTGGAGCTAATCGGGACGCCGTAGCCGCGGCTTGCCGTGCTGCCGTGAGGAATCACAGTACCCAACGCAGGAACAACGAGGAAGGGGAGAAGCAACATGAAGAAGCTACTGGCGGGAATGATGACTGCCGCGATGTGGTGTGCGTGCATTCAGCACGGTCTTGCCATGGGCGAAGTCACAGCAGTCACGAAGCAGACCCAAGCCGAGTTGGGGCTCACCTTCACGCTCGTCGGCGACCGTGTCGATGACGAGGCGGTTCTTGTCCGAATGGAGGTCTCCAAAGAGGGAAAGCTGAAGCGCCTCCGAAGCGTACGGATGAGAATCGGCCCAGGAAGGCCCCTGGTTGCGGCGACCCTCCAAACGACGCCCGGCAAGGACGGCTCCTGGGTCGTGTCGTTCCAGCTCTGCCCCGAACTGGCAGACAAGTGCTGCATTGACCTCATCGTCCCGTCAGACCCCCTATCCTATGAGGTTTATGCCGTCGAACTCAAGGGGTACGTGACCACCAGGGGGTAGCCCACCCGGCGGACCCACGTCGGGAGGCGGGGTGAATCTCCTTCTCGAACGCGAAGTCGCCGAGTGATCGCCGCCGGTCGGCCGCCGCGCCGGGGTGCCGGTCCGGGCTCAGTCTGCCCCGTGTCGCCTTGGGTGCCGCAAGAGGAATGGCGCCGAGGACCGCGAACGAGGTCCCCCATTCCGGTGCTGGACCCGCAACTCCGATAGGGGAGGCGTGGGCGTCGCCGACCTGAAGACGTACAAGGCCCTCGGCTGGATCTCCGGGATGAAGGTCCCGGTTGGTTTGGCGGTGTCTCCGAAGACGCCCTGGCTCTACGTTACGAATCGCGACCTCAACACCGTGAGCGTGATCGACCCAACCACGGGGCAACTCGTCGGGAGCATTCCGTTGGCGTCCACTCCGGGCGGCAAGTGGCCAGGCAAATCCCCGACCGACGGACGCTGACTCGACGACCACCCGACAACAGACGGAGGACCCCAGCAGTGAACAAACGCGCCCTCGCAGGCCTCTTGCTCCGCTCCACACTCTACGGGTTTCTGACGCTCCTGATTTGGTTCGTGATGGTCCGCGTCGCAGGTCAGTGGATGTATGAGATGCACCGACTGGTCTTCGGCACGCCAACCCTCACTCGTCACGAGTTCGACCTCCTGAACTACTGCGGCTTCGTGCTCCTGAAATTGCTGGTGATCGTGGCGTTCGCCATCCCGTATTTCGCGGTGCGGTTCAGTGCCGACTACGCCAGCTCGCCCGACTGAGAGGGCAAAGGAGCGCTCGGGCGCTGGCCGAACAGGACAGGCAGGCGCGCGCCTTGCGTGGAGATTCCTCGTGCCTCGGAGATGATGTCATGCCGATCCCGCCTCGTGTTCGCCCTTGTCTCCTCCGCGGTCTGACAGCGCTTGCATTGGTGACCGGCTGCGCGCGGGAGGCGCCGCCGCCTCCCGCGCCGGCCGGCGCGCCGACGGCGAAGGAGGCCAACGCAGAATCAGCGGCGCTGCAAGTGACCAGCTCCGCCTTCTCCGACGGGCAGCCCATTCCCACCAAGTACACCTGCGACGGCGAGAACGTCTCCCCTCCGCTCAAGTGGACCGGCGTGCCGGCAGCCGCGAAGAGCGTTGCGCTGATCTGCGACGATCCCGACGCGCCGGCCGGTACGTGGGTGCACTGGGTCGCGTACGGCCTGCCGGCAAGTGCCACCGGGCTGCCGGAGGGCGTGGCGCCAGAGAGCGCCCTTGCTGGTGGCGGCAAGCAGGGCACCAACGACTTCAAGCGGATCGGCTACGGCGGCCCGGGCCCGCCCGGCGGGAAGGCACACCACTACCACTTCAAGCTCTACGCGCTGGACGCCGAGGTCGACCTGCCCTCCACGGCGACCAAGACCATTCTCGAGAAAGCGATGGCAGGCCACGTCGTCGCCACCGGCGAGCTTGTGGGGACCTACCAGCGGCGGTAGTCATCAGCCCGATCGGGCTGATCCGTCAGATCGGACAGACTCAACGATGCGCGCCGGCCCTGACACATGACACACGAAGAGTATTCGCCCAGGAGACGACCATGCACCTCCACTCCCGGCTCCGCAGCCTGCCACTGATCGCGCTGACGGCGCTGCTTCACACTGTCCCGCCGGCGACGGCTCAAGCGCTGCTGACGGCGTACCGCACGGGCACTCCGCCGACGCTCGATGGCAGCCTCGACGACTCGTGTTGGCGCCAGGCAAGCATCACCTCGATGTTCCTGTCGGCACAGGCAACCGGGCTTCCTGAAGCGCAGACCCAGGTGCGCGCGTGCTGGGACGAGGCGAACCTGTACCTCGGCGTCGAAGCCTTCGAGCCGTTCCTGAACCCGAAGCTCAACATGCTGCATGCGGTGAAGGCGGAGCAGACTGGACCCGACGCGAACGTGTTCCGCGACGACTGCTTCGAGGTCTTCCTTCGCCCGGACGGGAGAGCCACCTTCCACTTCGCGGCCAACTCGGGGACGGGGACTTACGACGCGCGCGACGGGGACAGCTCGTGGAACTGCGCGTGGCAGTGCGTCCCGCACCGGGGCGCCGAGAGCTACGTCCTGGAGATCGCCGTTCCCTTCGCGGCGTTGGGTGCAAGGCCGGCCGGCGAGTGGCGCGCCAACTTCTGCCGCGAACGCACAGCCGTGACGGAACTGAGCACGTGGAGCGGACTTCAGGGCGCGTTCAACCAGCCGGAAGCCTTCGGCACGCTCCGTTTCGCAGAGACGGGGCCGGCACTGGGCGAAGTGCGCCTCACCCGCGCCGAGAACGCGCTGGAGCTGCACGCGACGATGGCTGGCACGCAGTCGGCTGCGCTGGAGGCGCGTGTCACGGCGGGGAAGCACGCCGCCACCGCCTCCGCGCAGGGGAGCGGCAATGCCGAGCTGCAGGTCCGCGTAGGGCTTCCCGAGGCGGCGACCCGCTCGGGCCGGGCGACGCTGCAGTACGCACTGCGGCAAGGCGACCAAGTGGTGGTGCGGTCAGCCGGGGTGCCGCAGTTGATTGCCGCCGGCGTCGTGCGGCTGTCGCTCGCGCCGCGAGACGCCGAGGTTGCGGCATTCCTCAATGGAAAGCCCGTGGCGGCAGCCGCGGGCGAAGCACGGCTCGACCTCGCTGCCGGACTGAACGTAATCGCGGTGGAAGCGACAGCGCGTGGCGACGCAGCGGCCGTCGCGCCGAAGCTCGAGGCGGCCGGGCGCGCGCTCACGCCTCGTTGGCTGACCCGGGCGACGCCACCTGTAGAGGGCTGGCGGCAGGCGCTTCCCGGCGAGGGGTGGAACGGAGTCGAGCGACGCGGCGAGGGAATCTGGGCTCCGGGCAAGCCGCAGCAGGCGTTCTTCGCCTGCGGAGTGTACGTCGGCGACCCGACGCCTCAGTTCTTCCCGAAGCAGGACGTCTGCTACCTCCCCCGCGGCAGCAAGCAGTTGATGCGCGTCTACCTGCATGCGCCGATCGACATGCCGCAGGACGGCTACCGGATGGTCGTGGAGGCACCGGCTGGCCTGAAGTACGTGGCGGCGGAGCCGATCACCGGCGGCAATCCGGTAGTCGCGCAAGCGGGAACTACCGAGACGGACGGGCAGAAGCTCGCGCGCTATCACGTCACCTACGGGCTCATGCCCCGGCAAGGCTTCGAGCTGGCGATGCGTTGGGGCGACAAGGCGAACACCACCCTCGCGTACGAGCCGACGCTCTCCGCCGGCGGCACGTTCGGCTGGCGTCACCTGTCGATGGAAGTAACGCCACCCCTGGGCGCCGTCAGCGCGCACCCGCTGATCATCAAGTGGCAGAACCGCGGCATCACCGGCACCTTCTGGGTGGACAACGTCTCGTTCCACGAGAAGGGCGCCGACAAGAACCTGCTCTCCCTGGGCGCCTTCGACGAGCCGGAGTACGGCAAGCATGGGCTGCTGGTGCCGGAAGGTCCGGACGGCTCCAAGTGCGTGCGGATCGTGTCCACACCCCAAGGGGCCGACAAGCAGCAGGCGTTCTGGGTCGACAAGGAGAGCACCGTCGCCGTGGACCCGGCGAAAACGTACGTCATCGAGCTGGACCTCCGCTGCGAGAGACTCGGCTCGCCGCACGGCAAGCCGCTTTGCGGCCTGCTGTTCGAAACGCCGGTTGAGATGGCGGAAGGCGAGTACGCTGCCTACACCTACTTCGAGAGCCTCGACGGCACGCTCACCGAACTCCCCCAGCGTAGCCGCGTCGTCGTGTTGCCGCCGTTGAAGGACGTCCGCCCGCAGCGCGCGCGGATCAGCCCGTGCTACTACAGCTCGCTCTTCAGGAACGACGAGGTGGCGAAGGCGTACGCCGAGAACTGCCGGGCGGCTGGGATCGCGTGGACCTACGGCAAGGTCAACAACAACGTTGTCCCGGAGTTGCTCCCGCTCGGGCACAAGGTGTTCCTGAGCATTGGCTGGGAGCCGTGGCACGCGCTGATCGAGATGCGGCCGTTCCTGGAAGCGCACCCGGAGCTGCGTGCGCAGGACTTTGGGGGGAAGCCGCTGGAGAACGTCTTCTGCCCGACGTGGCTCCTCACCGACGGCGGCGAGATGATCGCCCATCTCCAGAAGTGGCTGCTCAACACCGTCAACACAGAGCCATACGCCGGCGCCAACTGGGACGTCGAGCAGCCGGTCGTGGACCCGCCGACGTTCTGCACGTGCCCGCGCTGCCTGACGGCCTTCCGCAAGTTCGCCGGTCTCCCCGCCGACGCGCCGCTTGACCCCGACACGATCCTGAAGCAGCACCGCGCCCAGTGGACCGACTTTCGCTGCGGCCAGAACGCCGAGCTGGCGGGACACCTCAAAAAGGCCCTGAGCAAGGCCGACCGCCCGGTGGAGTTCTCGCTCTACTCGGGCTACGAAGGCACCCGTACCAAAGAGCACTACGGCGTCGACTGGAAGAAGATGGCGCCCCATCTCGACTTCGGCATCGCCGGCTACGGCGGCGACCGGGCGAGCGTCCGCGCCACGTTGGACGCCCTGGGCGAGGTCCCCTTCATGGGCGGCGAGATGTGGTACCTGTCAGACACCGACGACGCCCAGCCGCCGCCCCGCATGGAGACGTGGCGCAACCGCCTCCTTCGCCAGTACTTCGACAGCGGCTGCCACGGCTGCCTGATCTGGTGGCTCCCCCCAATGGACGGCGGCGCCTTCTACGCCACCTCCGAAGCAGCCGAGCTGATCGCAAAGTACGAGGATTTCTTCCAGCAGTCCCGGCGCTGCGACGAGAAGGTGAAGGTCGAGGGCCTCGACGAGCGCAACTGGGCGGCGTTCGAGAGAGGCGGAGAGACGGTGGTGGTGCTGATGAACTTCGGCGCAGAGGCAGCGACGGCGACCGTTACCCTCGGTGGCGCGACCCGCCGGAGCGAGGTTGCGGCGTACGGAGTCGGGGTGATCCGGCGGTAGCCGCGGGCGACCTCAATGCGGTGCCGTCACCCTCGCGCGCTTCCCCGGTCCCAGACGTGGCCCGCGTCGGGCCCGAGGGTATAATGTCAAGCCAACTTGCTCGCGTACGGTCAACCTGGGCCCCATCGTCTTCCAGAGATGCCTGAGTCCACTCCACTGTGTCATCAACACCACCGGCACGCCGTACTACCAGCGCCAGCCCCTCCGCGACGTGGTGATCTGGTACGGACTCTCGCAGGGCATCGACGACGGCATCCTCAAGGAAGTGTCGGGCAGCATCCAGGCGTACACGTTCGACGACAGCAACACCGACCAGTTCGTGGCGACCGTCATCGACGACTTCTTCCAGGAGTATGGCGACACGACGCTCCCCGACGGTTCGCCGGCAAAGCTCGCGCTCTACTTCCCGCAGACGGACGACCTTGAGACGCTGCGTCCCGTCATCGAGGCGAAGCTAACTGAGCTTGGACACGCGCCGACCCTCTGCCTGCGCAACACCTCCGAGTCCACGCAAGCCGAGGTTGACGCCTTCAACCGGCTGAACGACCCCAACGCGCCGCACCGCGTGATGCTGCTGGTGAACAAGGGCACCGAAGGGTGGAACTGCCCCAGCCTGTTCGCGTGCGCTCTGGCGCGGCGGCTGCGCACCAGCAACAACTTCGTCCTTCAGGCCGCCTCGCGCTGCCTGCGGCAGGTGCCGGGGAACACGAAGAAGGCGCGGATCTACCTGTCGGCCGACAACCGCTCGGCATTGGACCGGCAGTTGCAGGAGACCTACGGGGAGACCATCGCGCAACTCGACCAGACCCACAGTCGCAGCCGCTCCGCGACCATCCGCCTGCGGAAGATCCCGCTGCCGCCGTTGACGATCCGTCAGGTCGTGAAGACGGTGGTGCGAAAGGAGACACAGCCGAAGCCGCTGACGCTGCGCAAGCCGGCCGACCGCGCCTTCGACCACTTGCAGCGCCAAGTCCTCACGGTCGCCAGCCAGCCCGGCACGTACGTGGTGCTGAAGCAGCTCTCCGACACGGTGGAGATCGAGATCGCCCCGCGGAGCGTGGACCTGTACACTGCCGCCGCCGAGCTGTCCGACTGCTACCGGCTGGACTTCTGGACCGTCTACGACCAGCTTCGCGCGGCCTACGACGGCGCCGCGGAGATGCCCGAGGCGCACCTGCCTGCGCTCGCCCGCCAGATCGAGGAACAGACCTGCGCCTACGAGGTGCAGGAGGAGACTGTCGAGAAGGCGTTGGCGCTGGTGAAGCTTGACGGGTTCAAGAGGACGGAGTCTGAGGGCATCGAGTGCTACACAGCCGACATCACCTACCCCGTTGAGCGCGAGAAGCTCCTCACCAGCTTCCACGAGTGGCAGGGAGCGTCGGGCGACTTCGGCTTCCACTACGATCCCTACAACTTCGACTCTGGTCCCGAGCAGGACTTCTTCCGGCAACTGCTCGACCTCCTCGGGCAGTCGCCGGAAGAGACCGAAGACGTCTACTTCACCGGCGCCCTCACCGACCCCAACAAGACCGACTTCTTCGTGGAATACCGGGGCGAAGACGACCGCATGCACCGCTACACCCCCGACTTCGTGCTCCGACGCAAAGACGGGAAGTGCCTGATCGTCGAGATCAAGGCCGAGCACGACAAGGCCCACCCGGTCGACGGAGAGACCGGGCGCAAGGCGATGGCGCTGCGGCAGTGGGAGGACCTGAACCCCGACCGGCTCAAGTACCACATGATCTTCGCGCAGCGTGATACAATCGGGCACGAGCAACTCAAGCCGGAACGGGAGTTCGTGGAGGAGGGGAAGCCATGAGTCGCAGCAAGATCCAACTGCCTGATGACAAGACCGCCGACTTCTGCCGGCGCCACCATATCCGCAAGCTGTCGCTCTTCGGCTCGGTGCTGCGGGACGACTTCACGCCGGACAGCGATGTGGACGTGCTGGTGGAGTTTGAGCCGGAGGCGACCCCTGGTCTCTTCCGTTTCGTCGGTATGGAGAGGGAGCTGTCCGAGATGGTGGGGCGCAAGGTCGACCTCAACACACCCCAGTGCCTGAGCAAGTACTTCCGGGACAAGGCGCTTGCCGAAGCCGAGGTGCTCTATGTCTGACCACGACCCCACGGTGCGCCTCCGGCACATGCTCGACTACGCGCGGGAAGGCATCGGGTTTGCGCAAGGCAAGTACCGTCAGGATCTTGACTCCGACCGCAAGCTCGCCTACGCCCTGACCCACGTGATCGAGATCATTGGCGAGGCGGCGACCTCGGCGTCTTCGACGGCGTGCCTGCGAAGGTGTGCGAGCGGTGCGGCGAGCAGTACGTCGGTCTCAAGGCGGCGCGCAGCATGGAGGCGGCGCTCACCTCGCGAGCAAAGCCGGAGCGCACGGTCGAAGTGCCCGTGTACGCACTCCAAGAGGCGTGAGAGGATAGGGACACGTGACCGGTAAGCAAGCCGTCACCATCAAGCCCGCCAAAGGCCGCCCTATGCTCACCTGGGTCGGCAAGCGCCCTCTGCGCCACGTCACCGCCTTCCCCGCCCAACTCGTCGAGCGCTTCACCCCGCCTCAATCCGCAATCTGCAATCGCCAATCTGAAATCCCCGAGGGTCTCCTGTTCCACGGCGACAACAAGGAAGTCCTCGCCCACCTCCTCGCCAACGGCTACCGCGGCAAGGTGAACCTCGTCTACATCGACCCGCCCTTCGACTCCGGCGCCGACTACGTCCGCAAGGTGTCGCTCCGCGGCCTCTCCGGCACCGCCAAGCTCGAAGGCGAGACCTACACCCTCGGCGAGCAGATCCAGTACACGGACATCTGGGCGAATGACAACTACCTGCAGTTCATGTATGAGCGGCTGCTGCTGCTGAAGGAGTTGCTGGCGGAGGACGGCAGCCTCTACCTGCACTGCGACTGGAACAAGAGCCATCACCTTCGCATGCTTATGGATGAGGTCTTCGGACCCAGTTCCCTGCTCAACGAGATAGTGTGGCAGCGGATTAGCGCGCACCCCGACAGCACGTACTACGGGCACGTGCACGACACGCTGTTCCTGTACGCGGGCGACCCGAGCCGTGTCACCTTTCACACGATCCACCAGCCCTACCCCGAGGAGTTTATCAAGCGGTACTTCACCAAGGACGACAACGATGGGCGAGGCGCGTACTGGACGGGTGATCTGACGGCTCCGGGTCCTCGGCCGGGGTTGGACTACGAGTTCAAGGGCCGCCGGCCTCCGTCCGGGCGGGTGTGGTTCACGTTGCCAGAGAAGCTCCACGGGCTCGACGAGCAGGGGCGCATCTACTGGCCGCCCAAGGGCGGGGTACCGAAACTGAAGCGGTACCTCGCCGAGTACCATGGCATTCCGCTGACCACGATGTGGAGCGATGTCCAGAGTCTCGCAGGCTTGGGGGCGCCCACATCGGAGCGAAGCGGCTACCCCACCCAGAAGCCCGAAGCTCTCCTTGAGCGCGTCATCCGCGCCTCCTCCAACCCTGGCGACCTCATCCTCGACTGCTTCCTCGGCTCCGGCACCACCGCCGCCGTGGCCCAGAAGCTCGGCCGCCGCTGGATCGGCTGCGACCTCAACAAGGGCGCCATCCAGACCGCAGCGAAACGCCTGCAGACGGTCATCCATGCACAGCTCGAGGCGCAGAAGCAGACCGGCGGCCAGCAGAAGCTGATCGACGACGGCGAGGACAAGACGCCGCCGCCCGCCCAGCTCTCCTTCGCCGTCTACCGGGTCAACGACTACGACCTCCAGATCCAGCACAACGAAGCCGTCAACCTCGCCTGCGAGCACCTCGGCATCACGCGGATGCGGAGCGACGCCTTCTTCGACGGGACGCACGGCAAACGGCTGGCCAAGATCATCCCCTTCGGTCGCCCGCTGTCGCCGGTTGACTTGGAGGAGTTGAAGAAAGAGCTGAAAGCCCGCCCCGACGAGACCCGCGACGTGGTGGTCGTCAGCCTCGGCAAAGAGACGGTGGTTGACGCTTGGCTGGACGACTGGAACCGGCTGCGCAAGCAGGGCGACGTGCCGAACGGGATCGAGGTCATCGAGCTGCGCACCGACGCCAAGTACGGCCAGTTCCTCCGTCACGAGCCGGCCACCGCCAAGCTCAGCCTCCGCCGCGCCAAAGGCAAACTCCGCGTCGAGATCGAGAACTTCGCCTCCCCGTCCATCCTCCAACGCCTCCGGCAACAGGCCGGCGTCGTCGCCCCGGTCATCGACGACTGGCGCTCGATGGTGGATTGCGTCATGATCGACGCCGCCTACGGCGGCGAGGTCTTCAACGTCGCCCTGTCCGACGTGCCGGAGAAGAAGACCGACCTCGTGGTCGGCCGGTACGAGCTGCCGGCGCCAGAGGACCCGACGACGGTCGCCGTCAAGATCGTGGACATGTTGGGCGAAGAGGTCCTGGTGACCGAGAGGCTCTGAGACCCCAGCGACGGCGAGCCCGCCCGCCATGCCCGGCTTGCCTGGAGGGCGGACGGGGCCATCGGCCGAGCCGACGCGCTTGTCGGCTCGGTGGACGAACATGTCGGCCCGGCCGACGCACTTGTCGGCTCGGTGGACGGACGTGTCGGCCCGGCCGACGCACTTGTCGGCCTGGTGGACGGACGTGTCGGCCCGGCCGACATGCTTGCCGGCCCGGTAGACAAACGTGTCCGCCTGGCCGCCGGGCGGGAGGAGATGACCGAGTTGCGGACGAACCTGTCGGAAGCTTGGTCCTTCGACGACCGCGATCCCCCCCTGACGCAGGAGTCCCCAACCATGCACGCTCGGTGCGCACTGCTGTTAATGGCAATCGCCCTGGCGCCCGTCCTCGCCGCGCCGCCGGACATCCCCTCGTTGGCCTGGCAGGAACGGTCCGACTGGATCAACGTGCGGGCCGACGTGACACCCGCAGCCGTTGGCGATGGCAAAGCGGATGACACGGCGGCGATTCAGGCGGCGCTGGATACCGGCGGGCCGACCAAGTCGGTCTACCTGCCGCCAGGGACGTACCGGCTCACGGACACGCTGGTGCTCAACGGCCCCGCTGTGGGCTGCTTGGTGGTCGGCCACGGGCGCGACACAAAGCTGGTGTGGGACGGCCTCGAGGGCGGGCGGATGTTCCGGAGCAATGGGGTGGCGTACAGCCGGTTTGTCGGGCTGAGCTGGGACGGGCGCGGAAAGGCCGCCGTGGGGTTCGACCACGCCGCCAACGACCGCTTCGAGACCGAGGTCCGCCACCAGCACGAAGCCTACCGCAACTTCACCGGCTTCGGCATCCGCGTGGGCAACGAGCAGAAGATCGCCTCGGCCGAGATCCTCTACAGCAACTGCCTGTTCGAGAACTGCGGCACGGCATTGGGCTTCCTCACCTTCAACGACTACGACAACACCGTCGACGAGTGCGAGTTCCGCAACTGCGGCACCGGCGTGTTCGACAACAAGGCGAACTTCTACGCGCGGAACTGCCACTTCGAGGGCAGCGCCACCACCGACTTCTCCGTCGGCAGCGAGCACGGGAGCTCAATCCGGCGCTGCACCTCCGTTGGCTCGCGCCGGTTTGTCGAAGAGCGCGGGACCATTGCGCCGGTGACGATTCAGGACTGCCATGTCGCCAAGTGGACCGATCCCGACGGCGCGGTCCACCTCAACGGCAGCCCGGTGCTGCTGTTCGACTGCTCGTTCGTTCAGCTTCCGGCCGACAAGCCTCCGGTGAAGCTCGTCAATGCCGGGCAGAAGCTGTTCGTCAGCAACAACCAGCCGGACCCGGTCGAGCGGCTCGTCCAAGTTACGCCCCAAGCCAAGCTGTATGTCATCCCGCCCGGCAGCCGCGGCGGGGTGGTCAAGTCGGCTGAGCAGCGCTTCCTGCGCGAGACGGCGGCGGTGCCCGGGAAGGTATTCGACGCCGTGCAGGACTTCGGCGCCAAGGGCGACGGGCAGACCGACGACACCGCCGCCATTCAGTCCGCGATCGACGCGGCGCGCCAAGCGGGCAACGGCGCGATCGCCTACCTGCCGCTGGGCCGCTATCTCGTCTCGCGCACGTTGACCGTCACTGGCCGCGACTACACCTTCGGCGGCAGCGGGTTCCGCTGCGGCTTGGTGTGGCGGGGAGAAGCCGGACAACCGCTGGTGCAGGTGTCCGGCGCGCAGAACGTGACCCTCGCCAACCTCGCAGTCGGCAACCACGACTTCGGCCCGATGACCCACGGCGCCGACATCCTGATCACGTCGCCGCCCGACACGCCCTGCCGAGTCGTGCTGGACGAGGTCTTCGGCTTCGGCATGTACCAGAAGGCACCGGACACCCACGGCCTCCACTTCGTCGGGCTGCCTGCCGGCAGCGTCATCGACGCCAAGCACGTCCAGGGCAACCTGCAGATTCGGGATAGCGCTCGCGCCACACTGCTGTTCCGCACCTCCTACGAGGGCACCGTCACCCTCGAGGGCGCCGGCACGCAGCGCGACGGCTTCGTCGGCTTCCTCACCCGGCTGGCCACCCAGTCCAAGCCGACGCTGCGAATCCGCGACAACCAGTCGGTGGTGATGAGCGACTTCTACAACGAGCAGAGCGACCGGCACCTGGTCCTGGAAGGCAGCCCCGGCCAGCCCGAGGGCGCCGTAACCATCCAGGGACCGAAGATGCACACCTTCACCCAGGAGCCAGCCATAGACATTCGCGACTACGCCGGCCGGGTGTACTATGGGCAGAGCCAGTTCTACATCGAACCGAAAGAGCCGCGGTTTGTCGCCACCGGCACGCGACCCGTGCGGCTCCTCCTCGCCGGGCACTTCTGGTACAACACGACGCCGCGGTTTGAGCTGGGACCGGCGGTGAAGCTGACCTTGGTGGGGAACCGGGAAGTGCCCGACGAAGGGGTGGACGCGGAGGCACTGAAGGCGATGGCGGGAGCGCTGGATGACCTGAGGCGGTTGGGGCAAGTGGAGCGGGAGGTGGCGCACCCCTGACGGCGCTCAGGGGCGCCGTGGCGGGTCGAAGCTCCCCGCTCCGGTGACGTTGCACTGTCCCGGTACCCCCTCATGTCAGGGCGAAGGCGGGGCCCTGACGCCGGCGAGAGGTGCAGATCAGTCAGCTTGGCCAGCGAATGAGGACCTCTCTCCTGGCTCGTGGCAGCCAGGCGGAGACTCTCGCCGCAGAGACCCGGATCACCGATCCCAGCCGTTGCGCGTGGGTTCGGAAGCTGGGGTGAGAGAGGAACCTCCGCACAAACGAGGCGACTTCCTGTCTCTCGACGACCAGATGGACGAGGCAGTACCTCGCATGGCGCAGGTTCCGCTCGTAGAAGTGGGCATCGCGGGTGAAGAAGGTGGGCTGTCGCAGCCTGCGGAGGAGAGGGATGATCTCGTCGTCCTGCATTCCCCACCGACCGACGCTGTACCCGATCTGGTCGATCGAGGCCCGCCAGGCACGAAGCAGTTCCCGCTGGTCGCTTCGGATGTTCTCATCCAAGAGGATCAAGCAGCCGCCGCCCCCAGAACGAACTCGTCGGAATGCGTGACCAGGGCTTTGCCCGCCAGTTGCACTGCCTCGGTGATCGCCTCCTTGCTGATCCTGCCGTGCCACCCCTCGATAATGCTCTCCCACGCCATCCCCTCCGCCACTTCCGCGAGTACGTCCGACACGAGGATCCGCGTGCCGACAAACGTCATCTCTCCATGGCATATCTGCGGATCGGCCACGAGGTGGCGGCCGAGCACTTTGGGGCGCGTCTTCCGCATGGTTCAGCTCCTCCCTCTGGGGCTCACCTAAGTGTACACCGGCAGAAAGCGCAGCGAGTAGCTCACTTGCGTCTGTCGATCCTCGCTTGCAGTTCCTCAAGCGTCAGGAGCCGGCCGGGGTGCGACTCGTGGCGGAGCAGCCGGCAGTCCAGTTCCTCGAGGTGGCTCGCCGGCACGGGAACGTTGGACTCGTAGGGCACAACGCTGTCCCAGAGGTCCGCCACCAGCAGAATCCTCTCCGGCGTACTCATCCCGGCGATCTGGGGGATATCTACCGCGCGCATTGTTCTGTGCTCCTTCCAGGACACGCTCTGGTGCTGCGCGATTGTACGTGGGGCTGACGGGTGTGTCAACGACGCAGAGGGGCTCACCGGGAGGCGCCATGCACGTCGATGATCCTCCTACGGAGGGCTTCCCCCGCTAATACTACAACCGTACTTAGCGCGAATGTGCTCGGCGAGGGTCTCCTGACCCCGCCGCTCCCCGGACCGACAGGTCTCCTCGAATCCCGTGGATTCGCAGCCCTTTGAGACCTTCCGGTCAAGCGTTTCGGGGCGGTCGGAGACCTGCCCCGAGCTAAGTACGGTTGTAGTATTAACGTCCCGTCTTGGCCTCCACAAACCGGATCGAGTTCACGATCGACTCCAGGTCCGGTTCGTACGTCGCCAGTTCGCCGACGGGTGCTGACCAGGCGATGTGGAAGAGCTGCCGGTCCCGCACCACGAGGATGAGCTTGCCTTCGCCGTCTTTGCCTTTGACGTTGATCGACAGCGACGGTTGGGAAGCGAGGGCACCGTGCTCGATCTCGCCGACGGTCACGTCCCGCTGGTTGGCAAGTTCCCGCAGGGCGTCCAAGGCCAGTGCGTCCAACGCCTCCGGGCCGCGCCGGGCGGCACTTAGCTCACTGAGCATAATGCTGAAGGTCGCCACCTTCTCCGGGTCCCCTGTGGTCTGAAGCGCCAGGGCGAGGCTCTTGTCCTGCTTCTCCGCTTCGCTAACGCGCACCCAGCCGGTCTCGGGCAGGCGGATTGTGAACCCATACCGGCTGAAGTCCTGCGAGTCGCCCTTGGCCACGCTGACGAAGCGGAAGGAGCTGAGAATGCGGTCGAAGTCGGGACGGATCTCCGCGAGGGTGCCTTTGGGGGTGCCGAACAACAGGCAGATGCCCCGGTCGCCGCGCACGCCGACCACGATCAGGTTGTCCGACCGGGCGTCGCCCTTGGTTGCGACAGTGGCCTTGACGCTCTCCTTCCCGCCCAGGGCAAAGTCCGTGGACTCGATGGCGGCGCCCTCCTGCTTGAGTGCTGTCACGAGGCCGTCGCGGAAGCCCTCGGGCGTCTCCCAGCGCCCGCCACCGTTGTCCGCTGTGCCCACCACCACCGTCAGCGTGGGGCGATCGGCGCCGAACCGCTCGGGGCCGAGGACGGCCAGTTCGGCCTGCTTGGTGGCGGCCGACACCACCTGCCACTCCGGAGAAGGCAGGACCAGTGTGAACCCTTCGCCCGTGACCTTCAGCTCCTCGGCCTGCGAGGCGCCTGGGGCGAGACAAACCGTGAGGAGCGCTGCGAGCGACAGAGCCGAGGGGAACGGGCGGCAAATCACATCGGAACTCCACAACCTGAAAGCCGAGCTCAAGGACTTCACTCCTTCATCGCCTCGCCCCTCTCAGGCGCGGGCCGGCGCTGGTTGTTCCGTTTCAGTTCCAGCCTCAGGGCGTGCTTGGTTTCGAGTATACTTGCTACCCGTTCGCGCGGCTACCGGACACAATGGGCCGCACACACCGCCCTGGTCGCGAGGTGCTCCGCAAGTGACTGAAGAGAACATTGCCCAAACCGCTCGGAGGTTGCACCAAACCACCCTCGTCGTCGACGCGCACGCTGATACTGCGGGCCGGCAAGTGTCGCGCGGCGCCAGCCGCCTCGACCTGTCCGGGGCGTTACCTGGCTACGAGGTGGACCTGCCCAAGCTGAAGGCCGGCGGGATCGACCTGCAGGTGTTCGCCTGCGCCGTCGGCGCCCATGACACGCTAGGGGCGCTGCGGACCATGGGGCTGTTGTTGGAGGAGGTCGACCGCCATCCCGACGACCTGCTGCTAATCCGCGCGGCGCGGGACCTGCGGCGGGCGCGGGAACAGGGGAAGGTCGGCTGCCTGCTGGCGTCGGAGGGGAGCATCCCGCTGCATGGTGAGCGCGGGGTTCTGCGTGCCTTCCACGAACTCGGTCTGCGCTTGGTGACGCTGGTGCACGCCGAACAACCGACTCCGTGGAGCGCCCAGGCAGACGCCAGCTACTTCGGGTTGTGCGACGACGCGTTCCGCGAGGCGGAGCGGCAGACGAAGCAAGGGCTGACCGAGTGGGGCAAGGAGTTGGTCCGGTTGCTCAACGCCGCCGGGATCGTCATCGACCTGGCGCACTGCAACGATGCCACGTTCTACCAGACGCTCGAACTGTCTGAGCAGCCCGTCGTCGTCTCCCACGCTTGCGCCTTCGCTCTCTGCCCGCACTCGCGCAACCTGACCGACGAGCAACTCAAGGCGCTGGCGGAGAGGCGCGGCGTGGTGGGCCTGGCGTTCTACCACAAGTTCGTCGCCGAGCGGGGCGGGGATCTGGAGCGGTTGCTGGACCACTTCCTGCACGTGCTCGAGGTGGGCGGCACCGACTGCGTGGGGCTGGGTTCCGACTTCGACGGTCTGCCCGCCGGCACGGCGCCCTTGGTGCCCGACGCCTCCCAATTGCCGCTGCTGACTGAAGGGCTCTTGCGACGGGGCGTCGACGAGGAGACGGTGCGCAAGATCCTGGGTGGCAACTTCGAGCGCGTCTTCACGGAGGTTCTGGCGGGCCCATGAAAGCGGATGTTGTTGACATTCTGAGCGAACTGGTCGCGATCCCCAGCGTGAACCCCATGGGGCAGGGCTTGTCGGGAGACCACGTGGGCGAGGCGCGACTGGCGCGCCACGTCGCCGCAGTGATGCGGGCAGCGGGGATGGAGGTCTCCCTCCAGCCGTTTGCTGAGGGGCGCGCCAATGCGCTGTGCCGAGCGGAGGGAGCCGGCGGCCGGTCGTTCCTGCTGGAAGCGCACACTGACACGGTGATTCCGACTGCGTGGGACCGCGATCCGTTCGTGCCGTTGATTGAGGGAGACCGCCTGACCGGATTGGGTGCCTGCGACACCAAGGGCTCGCTGGCGGCGATGATGGCGGCCGCGATTAAGTGGCTCGACTCTGAGTTCGACCCGAGCAGGCACGGGACGCTGGTACTGCTGGCCGACGGCGATGAAGAGCACCAGGCTTGCGGGTTGTCCGCGTTCGGGGAGCTTGGGATCACCTGCGACGGCGGCGTGGTCGGCGAACCCACAAGCTGCGAAGTGGTCACCTCCAGCAAGAGCGTCGTTCGCTGGCGCATCCACACCCGCGGCCGCGCCGCGCACAGCTCGGACCCCGGCAAAGGCAAAAACGCGATCTACTCCATGGCGCAGATCGTGGCGGCCCTTGAGCGGTACAACGCCGAAGTCCTGCCCCACGGGGTCACCCACCCGCGACTCGGCCCGCCCACGCTCTCCGTAGGCACCATCCACGGCGGCACTCAGGTCAACATCGTCCCCGAGCACTGCGTCCTCGAGATCGACCGCCGAGTCGTCCCCGGCGAGGACGCCTTGGAGGCGATGGATCAGGTCAATGATTACCTCCGCAACGAGTGCAGCGTTGCGTTCGAGGCAGAGCCCCCGTTCATCGTCGGCACGACCCTGACCCACGCCGACGACGCACCCATCGTGCAGGCGGCGCTGGCGGCGCGGCGCGCAGTCCTCGGCGAAAGCCACCCCGTCGGGGTCCTCTATGGCTCCAATGCCGGCCGCCTCACCGAATGGGGCACCCCGTGCGTCCTCTTCGGCCCCGGCGATATCGACAACGCGCATCAGGGCGGCGAGTCGGTGTCGTTGACTCAGTTGAGGCAGGCGAAGGAGTTCCATCTGCGGCTGATCCGGGAGTGGATGACAGCACGTTGAAGGGCGGGTGAGGCGCCCTCAGTGCACGTCTTCCTCGAAGCCATACGCCCTCGCCGTGGCCGACCGGGGGTCGAACAGCTCCTCAATCGGACCGAGCTGCCTCTCCAGTTCGCAGGGCGGCTCGTACGTTTCGAGGTCTTCGCCGTCGCAGAAGCCGCGCGCCAGCTCGACGAAGTAGAGGAAATTGCGAAGAGGGATGTCCGGCGGGACGCCGTGATCGACGTGGGGGAGGAAGCCGCCGTGCTTCCAGGCGGTGGCGTAGCGCTTGGCAACCTCGGCGCGGAGTTGCTGGCGGGAGAAGCGAAGTTCGCGCTTGTCGATGCCGCCGCTCAAGAACACGCCGGGGTACTTGAGGAGGAACTCCTCCGGGTCGTTGTAGGCGGCAATCTCGAGGGGGGCGATGCCGTCGATGCCTTCCGGGTAGAGGGTGTCGAGAATCTGGCTGTTGTGCCCGTCCGAGTCCATGACCACCGCCTGGACGCCCTTGCTCTTGAAGAACTCGCTCAGCCGCTTGTACCGTGGCAGCATGAACTCGCGCATCGAGGCCGGGGAGAGCATGGCCTGGGTCTTGTAGGCCATGTCTTCGTTGAGGGTGATTGTGTCCACCTTCAGGTGGCTCAGCGGCTCGTCCAGCAGTTCCATGAGGAACCAGGTCCAGTACTCGAACATCTCGTGGACAAGGTTAGGCTGGTCGTGGATCATCATTGATAGCCCCTCGAACCCGCACCAGTCCCTGGCGGTCCAGTACAGGCCGGCGACGGAGCCGGAAACGGGCACGTCCGCGGATTGGGTCTGTTCGACCAAGTCGCGCCAATGGGTGCCTCCGGGCAGATGGTGCCGATAGCCGTCGGGGTTGAGGGTCGGAGGGGCTTCCTCGACAGGCACGGTTCGCCCGGCAGTGTGCGGATCGAACCGCTCTTTCATCGCCTCGAAGTCCTGGGGAGTCTTCACCGGGAACTCGAGGTACTTGCGCGTGGCGAACCCCTCTGTCGGCTGCTCGATAGCGTCCATGCGCTTGACGCCCCAGCCATCGAACCACAGACGGATGTTGCCCGCCTCATAGACGATCTCTTCCTCGAACGGCGGCAGCGGGCCTGTGTAGAACTTCCCGATGCCCAGGCCGCCGTCCGCGCCGGTGAATGCTCCCCAGGTGCGCAGGAGTTCGTCGGAGAGCCCTTGCTTTCGCCAGGCGGCGAACGTCGAAGCGCGAGGGCCGCCGAAGGTGTAAGGGAGTCGGTCGACGGGTTCGTGCCGAATGAGTGCGTGCAGGCGTTCACGGGGAGTCATCGCAAACCTCCGGGGCGCCCCGGTCCGTGTCAACCGGACTGGAGAGGGCAACATTCGTCCCGTGGACAGCAGTCCCTTCCGCTCGGTCTGTGACCGCATTGCCCGGGCAGAGCAGATCAAGTACAATTGCGCCGACCCGATCGCCCGCCCGGATCGGCGCCAGTGACTCCTGCCAGCAAGGGAACAACAGTCCGTGAAGCAGTCCAGCGACGGGACCGAGCTTCTTCGCGCGTTCATTGCCCTGGAACTGACACCGGGCGCGCGACGGGTGGCGGCGGCCCTCCAAGACGAGTTGAGGCGCGCTTCCGCCAACATCCGCTGGGTTGAGCCGGCGAACCTGCATGTGACCCTCAAGTTCTTGGGAGACGCGAAGCCGGCCGTTCTGGACCGGCTTGCCGACCGCTTGAGAGAATCGCTCCAAGGGGTGCACCGCGTGCCGCTGACCGTGGCGGGCGCTGGCGCGTTCCCCGGCGCCTCCCAGCCCCGCGTTGTCTGGGCCGGGGTGCGGGAACACGAGGAGATCGGCAGGCTGTACTCACTGGTGGAAACCGCAGCCGTCACCTGCGGCTTCCCGCCTGAACGCCGCCCGTTTCGAGCTCACTTGACTCTGGGAAGAGTGAAGTCGCCCGGCGACTTGTCCATCGCGCTGGGTGAGCAGGCGCTCCGGGAGTATCGTTCTGAAACAGAGCTCGCTCACTCAGTAACCCTCTTCCAGAGCGAGTTGACCCACCGGGGGGCTGTGTATTCGGCGCGATATGAAGTAGAATTGGTCTGACAGTCTGGAACCGAAGCCCGCGCAGCAACACTTGACGCACCCTTCGAGGTCGCTGTCGCAACAGAAGGAGCACGCATGGACCGCGACAAAGCACTGGACTTGGCGCTCGGTCAGATTGAGAAGCAGTTCGGCAAAGGGGCAGTCATGCGGCTGGGAGATGATTCCGTCCGCATGTCCGTGAAGACCATCTCGACGGGGTCGCTGTCGTTGGATATCGCCCTCGGTTCGGGCGGCGTTCCCTTGGGGCGGATTACCGAGATCTTCGGCGCCGAAGGCTCGGGCAAGACCACACTGGCCCTCCACATCATCGCCGAATGCCAGAAGGGCGGCGGAACGGCGGCGTTCATCGATGCAGAGCACGCGCTCGACCCCACCTACTGCACCAACCTGGGCGTCGACATAGACAATCTGTACATTTCTCAGCCGGACCACGGCGAGCAAGCCCTTGAGATCGCGGATACTCTGGTCCGCAGCGGCGCGATTCAGGTCATCGTGGTCGACTCGGTAGCGGCGTTGGTGCCCCGCGCTGAGCTTGAGGGGGAGATGGGCGACACGCACATGGGGCTGCAGGCTCGCCTGATGTCTCAGGCGTTGCGCAAGCTGTCCGGCTCTCTCAACCGTTCGCACTGCGCGGCCGTGTTCGTGAACCAGATCCGAGAGAAGATCGGCGTCGTGTTCGGCAACCCGGAGACGACCCCCGGGGGCCGAGCGCTCAAGTTCTGGTCCTCCGTCCGGCTGCAGGTGACTCGGGCCGAGGCGATCAAGTCCGGCACCGATTCCATCGGCCAACGCTGCCGCGTCCGCGTGCTCAAGAACAAGCTCGCACCGCCCTTCAAGCAGGCGGAGTTCGACATGATCTACGGCAAAGGCATCTCCCGCGAGGGCGATCTGCTGGATCAGGGCCTCGAGGGCGGGATCCTGAGCCGGACCGGTACCTGGTATGCCTATGGCGACACGCGCCTGGGACAAGGGCGTGAGAACGCCAAGGACTTTTTGGTACAGAACGCGGAGGTTGCGAGCGAACTCGAAGCAACCATCCGGGCCAAGCACGGACTCACCACAGGAACCGACATAACAGGAGAAGGAGAGAGCCCCGCGGAAGTCGAGGAACAGGAGTAACGGCTTTCCGGTGTCCCGCCACGACCCGCTGCAGGGGCGCCACCCGGCGAACTCACGCGTGCTCGCCGTGGTGCCAGACCGGCACCCAGAGTGCACCGGAGCGGCAAGTGCGAACCGAAGCAGCAGACAGAATCAGGGAGCAGTTCCCCGCGCTTAGCGGCGAGGCGGAAAGCGCCCTGCGTTGGACTTCCAAGAGCGAGGCAAACATACTCGTGGCCACGCAGCCTCTCAGCTACCTCCGCTACGCAGTCGCTGTCTGCGGGTGGGGGCTGTTGGTTCCTCCCGAGGATCGCTTTCTGGGGAGAGTCGCTGCTGCCACCAGGAACCCAATCGCCATGCGGCGGCAAGCCCGCCTGGCCCCACCGGGGAGGCAACCGGGGGGGGATACAGACGCGCACCTGCAGCCGTTGGTACGGGTCGAGTGACAGACAACCTCTCGGCGTTGCCCCGAGCCGGGCGAGACTCGGCTTGGGAGGCTTGGCCTCCTCCTGGAGTCCGCGACACTCAGTTGTCACCGTGCGTGGCAGCCGAGGTCTCGAACCTGGAAAACCCAGCCCTGGAGGTGGCATCAATGCACACAATTGCGACGGCGTTTGCCGGTTTCGCAGTCGGCATTCTCCTGACTGCGCTGTTGGCGGCCGTCACCGTCACGAAAGCCAGACGCGACGCGGCGGAAGCGCAGGAACAGGCGAGGACCCGCGAACTTGAGCTTGAGACGCACAAGAAGGAGGCGCTGCTCGAGGCCAAGGAAGAGGCGCACAGACTTCGGTCTGAAGTGGAGAACGAGGCGCGCGAGCAACGTGCGGAACTCAAGAAAGTCGAGCGCAGGCTGCTCGAGCGAGACGAGCGATTAGACAAGCGCGCAACCAAACTCGACGGTCAAGAGAAGGCGCTGACGGCCAAGGAAGCCGAAGCGGTGCGCGCCGCGGAGGAACTGGCGGAACTAACAGCGCGGCAGCGGAAGTCCCTGGAACAGGTCTCCGGACTCAGTACCCAACAAGCGAAGCAGATGATCTTGGAGGCGGTTGAGCAGGAGTGCCAACAGGAGATGGCGCACCTCATGACCGAGATCGAGGAGAAGGCTCGCCGCCAGGCCGAACGCAAAGCCCGGAACGTTATCGCGTTGGCGATCCAGCGATGCGCAGTAGACCAGGCGACGGAATCAACCGTTGCGGTGGTGCCGTTGCCCGGCGACGAAATGAAAGGCCGGATCATCGGCCGCGAAGGGCGGAATATCCGGGCCTTCGAAGCACTCACCGGCGTGGACCTGCTCATCGACGACACCCCGGAAGCGGTGGTTATCTCCGGCTTCGACCCCATCCGCCGCGAGATCGCCAAGCGCGCCCTCACGACCCTTGTCAGCGACGGCCGGATTCACCCCGCGCGGATCGAGGACACAATCAAGCGCGCGGAAGGCGAGATTCAGCAGCGCGTCGCTGAAGAAGCCGAACGAGCCTGCGTGGAGACCGGGGTAACCGGACTTCCCCCGCAGGTGGCTGAACTGATCGGCAAACTGACCTTCCGCACCAGCTACGGACAGAATTGCCTCAACCACTCCATCGAGGTGTCGCACCTGGCGGCCATGATGGCGGAGGAGATCGGCGCCGACGTGATGGTCGCGCGGCGAGCAGGATTGCTGCACGACTTGGGCAAAGCGGTGGACCACGAGGTGGACGGCACCCACACCCGCATTGCCATGGACATCCTGAAGCGGTACAAGGAGTCCGACGCCGTGCTGCACGCCATCGAGGCGCACCACGAGGAGGTGCAGGCGCGCTCCGTGGAAGCCGTGCTGGTTCAGGCGGCAGACGCGGTGTCTGCCTCTCGACCGGGTGCCCGGCGCGAGATGCTGGAGGCATACCTCAAGCGGCTGGAGAAGCTGGAAGGCATCGCCAACGACTTCGACGGAGTGGAGCGCTCGTTTGCCATCCAAGCCGGCCGCGAGATCCGGATTATCGTGAAACCGGAGCAGATCGACGACCTGATGTCGGTGAAGCTTGCCCGGGAGATCGCCAACCGCATCCAGCAGGAACTGCAGTACCCCGGTGAAATCCAAGTGACCGTGATCCGCGAAACCCGCGCTTCTGCGGTAGCGCAATGAGCGCGCCCCGCAGAAAGGGAACCGGCGTATGCACATCCTGATGATCGGAGACGTCGTCGGCCGCCCCGGGCGGAAGGTGACGACCGACCTGTTGCCCGACCTCCGCACCGAACTGGGCGCGGATTTGGTGATCGCCAACGGCGAGAACGCTGCCGGCGGGATGGGAATCTCAGCCCAAGCGGCGGAGCAACTCTTCGACGCCGGCGTCGACGTCCTGACCCTTGGCAATCACACGTATCGCCAGAAGGAGGCTGTCGGCTTTCTCGACGAGTGCCCCCTGGTAGTGCGCCCGGCGAACTACCCTCCCGGCGCTCCCGGCCGAGGCGCCACGGTAGTGACGACCGCCTCTGCGGAGAACGTGGCCGTAATCAACCTGATGGGGCGCACGTTCATGGACGCGATCGACTGCCCCTTCCGCGCCGCGGACCGCGAGCTGAAGGTCGCCTCCCGGGAGGCGACCATCGTGATCGTGGACATGCACGCAGAGGCCACCTCCGAGAAACTCGCCATGGCCTACTACCTGGACGGCCGAGTGTCGGCGGTCCTTGGTACGCACACCCACGTGCCAACGGCTGATGAGCGAGTGTTCCCCGGTGGCGCCGCGTACGTCACCGACTGCGGCATGACCGGCCCGACGGACTCGATCCTCGGAGTGCGGTCGGAACTGATCGTGCAGCGGTTCTTGACCGGCGTCCCCACCAAGTTCCAGATTGCCGGTGGCCCGGCAGTGCTTTCCGGCGTGCTGGTGGAGGTCGAAGACCGAACCGGCCGAGCGGTTGGCATCCGGCGGGTGACCAGAACCGCAAACGCCGGCAACGCAACAGCAGACCCGGAGTGACGGCAACGACGCTCTGGACGCAACCGAATAGCGCAGTAGCAATCAAACGAGAGACCAGACTCGCCGCCAGGAGGGTTCCCTCGTGGCGGCGGTGTGGTGAAGGCCGATCTTCGGGTCGGCGCAGTCGAAGCAAAGCAGACGAAGAACAGACGCAGCCACCAAAGGAGGCAGCTCGTCGTGGAAACGGAAACCCTGCGGGTGTCCTCGAAATCGAAGCCAAATCGCGTTGCTGGGGCCGTAGCAGGCGTCGTACGTGAGCGCGGAATTGTAGAACTGCAGACCATCGGTGCCGGAGCGCTGAACCAGGCGATCAAGGCCATCGCCATTGCTCGCGGGTTCCTGGCTCCCTCGGGAATCGACCTCATCTGTGTCCCCGCGTTCGCCGACATTGAGGTGGATGGCTCGGAGCGCACGGCCATCAAACTGCTGGTCCGCGACCGGGGGCGGAACTAGACCGAGTGTCGCCCCCACATGAGAGCGCGGCTGATCGTGAACCCCGTCGCCGGGCAACGGCGCGCGGAACGGAGCATGCACCGGCTCCAACGCGCTCTCGCCGACCGGGGTCTCTCGGCTGACCTCGTCCTGACCACCAAGCCGGGAGACGCGACCCGAGCCGCTGCCGAAGCGGCGGAGTTGGGGTACGAGCAGGTCATTGTGGGGGCCGGGGACGGGACGATCAACGAGGTGGTCAACGGGCTCGCCGGGACGGAGGTCGTGCTCGGGGTGGTGCCCTTGGGCACGGGGAATGTCTTCGCCTGCGACGCCGGAGTACCCCTGACCATCGAGGGCGCGTGCCAAGTGCTGGCCAATGGGGTGGTGCGTCGAGTGGATCTGGGCAAAGCCAATGGGCGCTTCTTTCTGCTCATGGCTGGAGTTGGCTTCGACGCCCAGGTTGTCCACCAAGTGCAGCCTCAGCTCAAGAACGTGCTCCGGGGCTTCGCGTACGTCCTCAGCACCCTCAACGCCCTGTTCCGCTATCAGTCTTCCCGACTAACCGTTGTGCTGGATGATCAGGAGCGCCTGGAGTGCGAGGCCTGGCTGGCCATGATCGGTAACGTTGCCTCCTATGCGTGGGACATAAAGGTCACCTCGCTGGCCCGCATCGACGATGGCTGGCTGGACGTCTGCGTGTTCCCCGAAGTCGGCAGATTGGGCAGCTTCCGGCAGACGCTGCGGACGTTGACGGGGCAGCACATCGAGTACCGCGAGGTGGAGTACCGCCGCGCCCGCAAGATCACCATCCTCTCGGACCCTCCCGTTCCCGTCCAGTTGGACGGCGATAGCGGCGGCATGACGCCGTTGGAGGTCACGGTTGAGCCGCAGGCGCTTCGGGTAATCCTCCCCCGAGACGTAATGCAGTACGAGCCCCCGAACAAGGAGCCGCAGCCATGAGGTCCCCCCGTTCGCTTCTGCCGGCCGGTGCGCCGGTCGCCGCCGCCTCTCACCGAGGCCGAACGCCTGTCCTGCCGTTCTTTGCCCGCGCCGCCCTCGGTCTGGCCGTCTTGGCGGCCCTTCCGCTGGCGGCCAAAGAGAGCGAGACGCTAACCCTCCGCTACAAGCTCCGCCAGGGGGACTCCGCCGACTACCGAATCCGGTATGCCGCGTTGGCGACTGCCGCGATGCCCGGGGCTGACACAGATATGACCATGCAGGCGCGCGGCGATCTGGAGCTGAGGCAGCGCGTCGCGAAGGTCACTGACGGCGGTGAGCTGCTGCTGGAGACCCAGGTTCTCCAAGGCAAGGAGACCACGGTGGCAGAGGGCGAATCAGACTCTCAGAAACTGCCTCCCTCGAAGACGCTCACCCGCGTCGACAGCCGCGGTGTCCTGTTGGAGACGCGCGCCCACAATCCCGGAGCAGCCGCGGACGCGGGCGGAATGCTGGGCGGCATGAGCGCCGCGGACCTGTTCCAGGGCGCCAACGTCATGCCCTTCCCCAAGGAGCCGGCCCGGATCGGTACCGAGTGGCAGGACGACATGGAGGTCGCCCTGGAAAAGGGAGAAACCATGCAGGTGCACACCAGCTCCAAGCTGCTGGGGTGGGTCACCTGCCTGGGCAAGCAGTGCGCGAAGATGCACACCAGCTACAAAGCGACCCAGGAGTTCACCGAGGAGATGCAGGGCATGACCATGACGGCGACGGTCACCCTCGCAGGCGAGATGACCGCCTACCTCGCGGTGGCCAACGGGCTGCTGGTCTACTCCGAAGACTCGGTCACCGCAGTCATCCAGACGCAGGTCGACGGAGTCGAGCAGATGGCGCCGGAAGCCGCCGACATGCTCGGCGACATGGACCTGTCGACAACCGTCCGAATCCGTGCCAACGCGAAGACGGTGTTGAAGCACTGACCGCCTCTTGATTTTGGATTTCCGATTTCGGATTTGCCTCCGCTGCCGCCCGTACTGCGCCCCCGAGGTACACAACCTATGGAACCCAGGCAGGCCAAGCTCCGCCCGGCGCGCGCGCGCGCGCCTCGTCTGTTGGTCTCGGCGTCCGCGTTCGCGCTTCTACTCGCCGCCGGCTCAGCCGAAGCGCAGCAGCCGCGCTCGGCGCTGTTCAACCCGCAGACGATGTGGCGGGCCACTGAGCTTCGCCCCGGCATGCACGGCGTCGGCAAGACCGTCTTCCAGGGCACGAAGGTGGAAGAGTTCGACATCACCGTGCTGGCCGTACTGGAGACGGAGAACTTCGCCGGCGACGTCATCCTGATTCACCTGGACAGCGGTCCTTGCGTGGAAAAGGGCTACGGGGTGGTCGCCGGCATGAGCGGTAGCCCCATCTATGTTGACGGCCGACTGATCGGCGCCCTGGCGTACGGGTGGGGGTTTGCCAAGGAACCCATCGCCGGTGTGCAGCCCATCGAGCAGATGCTCGAGGCTGTTCAGCCCACGCCCATGCCTGTCCAGCGGCCAGAACTCGTGATGCGGCCCCGCGGCGGCGCCTTCCGGGCCGGGAGCGAGTCCTACGCGCAGGTCGTCCTCCGCAACACCGCCCCGCCCACTTCGTCAGCACTTCCCCCTTCAGCCAGGCTGTTCGCCGACACGGCGGGGCCCGGCGCCGGTACACTCGTCCCGGTCTCGACTCCGTTGATGGTCTCCGGGATGCACACCCGAGTCCGACAGCGGCTGCAGACGTTCCTTGAGCCCTACGGAATCGTCCCGCTGGCAGGTCCCGGCCGGTCCACTTCGGGGGAGCCGTTCAAGCTCGAGCCCGGGGCGGCCGTCGGCGTCCAACTGGCGCGCGGCGATCTGGAGATGACGGCGGTGGGCACGGTCACGTATTTGGTTGGGGACACGGTGCTCGCCTTCGGGCACCCCTTCCTGGGCCGCGGACCGATCAGCCTGCCACTGGTGGGCGCGACGGTGCACGGCGTCCTGCCGGCCCTGGACACCTCGTTCAAGTTCGCCTCCGCGCTGGACCCCCTCGGCGCCACTACTCAGGACCGCGAGTGGGCGCTGGGCGGGACGCTGGGGCGGACGGCGGACCTGCTCCCGACGGCGGTTGCGGTGACAGACCTGGACCGGCAGGTCCAGCGGGAGTTCCACGTCGACGTCGCGCGACACCGGCTGCTGACCCCGATTCTGTCGTCCATGGCCGCCGAGAGTGCGCTCGACCTCCTGGTGCCTGCCGACTCGCAGCGCACCATGTACGCCGACTTTACGGCGGAGATCGACGGACTCCCCCCCGTCCGCCGCCGCAACATCTTCAGCTCCATGCCGGGTGGGGACGGAGGCGGGGGAGGCCTCCTGTCCCTCTTCTCGCTCTCCCACGAAGGCCCGACGGACGCGGTCGCGCAGCTCCTGTCCCTGGCCGCCGACAACCGTTTTGGCGAGAAACGGGTGGCCCGCGTGCGGCTGACGCTGGCCGGGTCTGAAACGCGACAGGCCGCCACCCTCAAGCGCGTGTCGGCAGACCAACTCACCGCTCGCCCCGGCGACACGATCAACCTCACCGCGGCGCTGGAAACGGCAGCCGGCGAGACCACTTCGGTATCCCTGTCGGTGCGCATTCCTCCCACGACTCCGGCCGGCGTCGTCCGAGTGGCGGTGTGCGGAGGCGGCAGCTTCTCGCTGCTTCGGCAGCGGTACGGTCTGGGCGAGCCGCCGCCGGCCAGCTTTCAGCAACTGCTGCAGCAGTGGGAGGGAGACCGACCCAACAACCAAGTCATCGCGGCACTGGCAATGCCGACTGTGGGGCTGGTGGTGGAAGGGTTCCGGCTGCCCACGCTGCCGATAGCCGTCTTGGAGGCACTCCGCCGCTCCTGTCCCGGCGAGATCGGGTATGCGCGAGATGGGCTTGAAGTGTCCGCGGCGACCGACCTGGCCGTCGAGGGACGCCGATACCTCTCTCTGCGCATCGAGACAGACGAGCCTGAGAAGGGCGGGCGGGCTGCACTCTCTCGCGCCGGAGCGGCCGACTCGTACGACGAGTACGGCGACGAAGCGGGCTATGTGGGGGCGGGCCGGGGCGAGTACGAGCAAAGCACCGCGGCGCGGAGGCTCTGGGCGAGCTGGCAACCGCCGTGGTACGACTTGGCCGCCAATGTGATCCAGTTCCCGGAGGAGAAAGTGGACACCGAGTCGCCTCCGGCCCTGCCCACAATAGAGGAGCTGGACGCCAGCGAGCAGGAGGTGCCTCAGACCTCCACCGGTACCGCGGCGAAGTCGAGCCCCTCCGTGGGCCGCGGGCCGGGAATCTGGGTGACAGACACCGAGAAGGAGTTTTCCCAAGGCAAGGCTGTCAGCACGCAGATCGGCTCCAAGGGGTTCGTCCGGCCCGCGCCGGAGAGCGTGCCGCTGCCGCAGCTTGGCAACACGTGCTACTGGGCGGCCACCACCGATGCCGGCGGCAACCTGCTGGTGGGGACGTGGCCCGACGGCAAGGTCTGGCAGGTTCCGCTGGGCTCGGACGCCGGAGGCCCGCAGGGACAGCCGACGGTGGTGCTGGAAACCAAAGAGCCGGCGATCACCTGCCTGCGGCGCGGGAAAGGCGACACGGTCTGGGCTGCCGCCGCGCCATCCGGCCGCCTGTTCCGCCTCAAGGGCGGTGCTGCCACGGAGTTCGCGCGGGTGCCGGCGCCCTACGTTTGGGGGTTGTGTGAGCTGGACGACGGCTCCCTGTTTGCCGCCACCGGGCCGGAAGGGAAGCTGTTCAGCGTCGGCGTCGACGGCAAGGCCGAGCTGCTCCACACCTTTGCCGACCGGCACGTGATCGCGCTAACGCACTCCAAGGCAGGCGTGTTTTGCGCGACCTACCCCAAGGGGAAGGTCTACCGGCTGGACGACAACAAGGAGCCGGTGTCGCTCTTCGAGGCGCCCAAAGTGGCCATCCAGTCCTTGGCGGCCGACGACGCGGGGAACGTATTCGTCGGCACCTCGCCGCGGGCGTATGTGTACCGGATCGACGCCGCCGGGCACTCGAAGGAGCTTTGCCACGGCCGCTCGCGCCACGTGTTCGACCTGCTCCCCGACAGGGCGGGCGGGGTCTTCGCGGCGATGAGTGTTCGCGGCGTGCTCATGCACCTGACCGACGACGGCCAGGAGTGGCGCCTGACCGATACCCCCACCGTCGACTACCTCGCCCTGGCCAAAGCCGACGCCGGTGAGGTCGTCGCCACCACGTTGGGCTCCGGGCTCCGACGGCTGCTTCAATCGCCTGCGCAGCGGCAGACGTACGAATCAGTCGTCCGGGATGCCGGCGTGACGGCCCGGTGGGGCAAGATCCGCTGGTACGGCGAGACGCCGGGCAAGAGCCGCCTGCTGATGCAGACCCGCTCCGGCAACACCGCCTTCCCCGACGACACCTGGAGCCCGTGGTCGATCATGTACGCCGCCGACTTCGGTCAGCAAGTCGAGAGCCCGGCCGCCCGCTGCCTCCAATACCGCGCGCTTTTCCTCACCGACCCGGATGGTTCCCCACCGACCTTGGACCGGGTGGAGTTGTTCTACCTCACTGCCAACCGGCCGCCGGTACTGGAGCTGAAGGCGCCCCATGCCGGCGAGGCGTGGCGCGACACCGCCAAGGTGCGCTGGTCTGCCTCGGATCCCGATAAGGACAAGCTCGCCTTCACCGTGTACTACCAGCAGGCCGGCCAGGCGGAGTGGACAGAGATCCCTTCCTCGCAGGCGGCTGCTGCCAAGAAGAAGGGCCTTCCCGAGGTCGCCCCCCTGGAAGCTACGGACGAGCCAGAGACCCCGCCAACTGAGCCGCCGGCCGCCGCGGCTCAGAAGCAGCCCCCCCCGGTCCCAATCGAGGAGCCGAAGCAGCAGGACGAGCCGCTCAGACCTGAGCCTGGCCCAGGCGACAGCGGCAAGGGGGCCCACGCCAAGGAGACTGGCGGCGGCGACGAGTTCGCCCAGTGGGAGGAAGACCTCACCGCTGAGGAAGACGCCGCCGATACCGACGAGCCGGACTCGTGGGACAGCAGCCCCAGCAGCGGCAGCCCGCAGTCTCGGGACTGGGACACGACCAAACTGCCCGAGGGAACGTATCGCGTCAAAGTCGTTGCGTCCGACGAAGAGCGAAACCCCGGCGAAGGACTGACCGCAGAAGTCGTCTCCCCGCCATTCCTGGTGGACAACACCCCGCCCCGGCTCGACCTGCCCGCCCTGGGCGACGCCCGCCCCCAGACCCTCACCGTCGAAGTCCGCGACAGCGGCTGCTACGTCGCCAGCACCGAGTACCGCCTCGACGGCGGCGACTGGATCGCCGCCGCGGCGACCGACCGCGTGTTCGACTCCCGAATCGAGCAGGTCGAGCTGAACCTCACCAAGCTGCCCGACGGCAAGCACAAGCTCGAAGTCCGCGCCCGCGACGCCGCCGGCAACCTCGGCACCGCAGAAGCTGAGTACGAGTGGCCGGAGAAGCAGGCGGGGCGGCTGGTGCCGACGGTCCTGGCACTGCTCCGCCGACTCCAGACTTGGTTCATCGCGAGAGGGTAGCAGCTCGGCGGGGCGACCATATTGGCTGGAAGGATGGTTCTTGCCAGGTTCATCTCGCTGGGGACAGCGGCGAGGGACTGCGGCTTGTCGCCGACTGGAGTGCGAACGAAGAGGGCGGGCTGACAGATCTGGCGACCTGTCCCACGGGTTGCGCGGCGGAGCGTCTCGGGTACAATGTCGCCCACGCCTGACCTGCTGCACGGGGTGGGTCTGGGCGAGCGCGGGCAAGGTGCCTCCGTCGCGCGCGCTGGTGGTTCGCGACCGGCCGTGTGCGTTGCGGGAGCGGCTCGACGGTCTTGCCTGCGCGGGACCTTCCGGTTGGCGTGGATTGAAACGCATGGTCTATCTGGCACACTCCGCAAACAAGGCGGGGCATCCACAACCGTTGGCGGAGCACCTCCGGGTAACGGCCGAATTGGCCGCGAGGTTTGCCGAGCCGTTCGGCGCCGCAGCGGAAGCGCGCGTGGCCGGGCTGCTGCACGATGTGGGGAAATATGGCGAGCGGTTTCAGGCGCGGCTCCGGGGTGAGGTCCACGGCGTCGACCACTGGACGGCGGGGGCACTGGCCGCGCTCGACCGGAAGCAACTCCAGTTCGTGGCCACAGCCCTGGCTGTCCAGGGCCACCACATCGGTCTGCAGCAGGCGGAGAAGCAGGCCCTCGGAGTTCTCTTCGAGCAGCAATGCTCCCCCGGTCTCCAACCCTCCAGCACGGGACCACGGTCGGAGCTGCTGAGCAGGTTCACCGCGGACGGATTGCAGCTTCCGCCATTGGCCTCCACCTGCTACAGTGGGCTTGCCGGCAAAGCTGCGGCCATGCTCGACGTGCGGATGCTTTTCTCCGCCCTGGTGGACGCCGACTTCCTCGACACCGAGCGGCACTTCAGCGGTCAGGAGCGCGAGCCGGGGCTGCCGTTGGAGCCGGAGCGCGCCCTGGAACTCCTGCGCGCCCACCTTGAGCGGAAGGCGGCGGAGTGCACTGCCGCCCCCACGGTCCGGCAGCTCCGCGCTGACTTGCTTCACGCCTGCCTGGATGCGGGCACGCTGCCGCCGGGGCTGTTCACTCTGACCGCGCCCACCGGCGCCGGGAAGACGCTGAGCATGTTGGCCTTCGCCCTGCGCCATGCCGCCGAGCACGGGCTACGGCGGGTCGTGGTGGTCATCCCCTTCCTCACGATTATCGAGCAGACCGTGGCGGTCTACCGGGAAGCTCTGGCCGAATTGGGCGAGGCGACGCTCCACCGCTACCTGTTGGAAGACCACAGCCTGGCCGGCATCCGTGCCGGTGACGACCGCGAAGATGACGACTGCGACACGCGGCGCCTGCTGGCCGAGAACTGGGACGCTCCGCTCGTGGTTACCACCAACGTCCAGCTTCTGGAGTCGCTCTTTGCCAATCGCTCCCGCCCCTGTCGCAAGCTCCACAACCTGGCGCGAAGCGTGATCCTGTTCGACGAGGTGCAGACGCTCCCCCTCCGGCTGGCGGTGCCCACGTTGGCCACCCTGTCGCGGCTGGCCGAGCGGTACGGTGCGACCATCGTCTTCTCGACCGCCACCCAGCCGGCGTTCTCCCACTTGGACGAAGCGGTGCGCAAGCTGTGTGTCAGCGGCTGGCAACCGCAGGAGATCGTTCCCGCCGCACTCCATCTATTCAACCGGGCACGGCGGGTCAAGGTGCATTGGCCCGAGCGGGATGCCGCAGCGGTGACGTGGTCCGAAGTCGCGCAGAAACTGGCGCGCGCCTCGCAGGCGCTATGCGTGGTGAACATGAAACGTCACGCTTGGGCGCTACTTGACGAACTGGCGCCGCGCAACGGCGATCGGCTATTCCACCTTTCCACGAGTATGTGCCCGGCGCACCGGCAAGCCGTCGTCCGCGAGGTGAAGCGGCGGTTGACCGCCTGCGAGCCATGCCTGCTGGTGTCCACCCAGTGTGTCGAAGCGGGCGTCGATGTGGACTTCCCGGTCGTCTTCCGGGCGTGGGGACCGCTGGACGGTCTCGCCCAGGTGGCGGGCAGATGCAACAGGAACGGCAAGCAGGCGCTCGGCAGTCTCCGGGTATTCCACCCGGAAGAAGAGGGGCGACCGTACCCAACCGGTGCCTACCGGCAGGCGGCCGAAGTGGCCAAAGCCCTATTCAACGACCGAGGCGCCGAAGGCATGGACCTGGACGACCCGGAGCTGCACCTTGCGTACTACCGGATGCTGTACGCGACGGCTGGCGTCGCCGAGCGGTCGGCCGACAAGGACGACTTGCTCGGGCACTTGGTGACCCAGCACTTCGCCAAGGTGGCCGAGAAGTACTGCATCATCCCTCACGCCGCCGTCAACGTGCTCGTGCCCTACCTGCCGGAGGCATTCAAGGAACTGGCCGAACAAGTCCGCAACCGCGGGCTGACTCGCGACTGGGTTACGCGCGCGCGACCGTTCACCGTCGGCGTCTACCGACCTCGCGACGACGACCCCGTCCGCGGCCACTTGAAGCCTGTCTGCGTTGCCCGCACCCAAGCGGCGGCGGAAGACTGGTTCCTCTACCTGGAGCCCGACCACTACCACCCCCTGAAAGGACTGGTGCCCATCGCAGATTCGAGTACCTTGATCGCGTAAGACAGGTTGCCAACCTGTCACCCAACTACCACGACAGATTTGGCAATCTGTCCCACGTCTTCGAAGGAGGAATGCCTATGCAACCCACCGAGCACGTCCTGGAAGTCTGGGGCGAGTTGGCCTGCTTCACCCGACCCGAGTTGAAGGTGGAGCGGTTCAGCTACCCCGTCATTACCCCGTCGGCAGCGAGGGGCATCTTGGATGCCATCTACGCCAAGCCCAACCGCGACCCCACCCAGGCAGAGTTCCGCTGGGAGGTCACCTCGATTGAGGTCCTCAACCCGCCCAAGTACCTGGCCCTGCGCCGCAACGAGGTCAAGGAGAAGGTCTCGGAGAGCAACGTCAAGCAGTGGATGAGAGGCAACGGCGAGCCCCAGCCGATCTTCGCCGATGCCGACAAGTCCCTCACCGGCTCGGACGCCAAAGGCCGCACCCAGCGCCAGACCATGGCGCTGAAGGATGTGCGCTACCGGATCCACGCCCGCGCCAAGCCGTGGCCGGGGCACAAACGGAAGCAGCCGGCCATCGACGCTCAGTTCCAACGGCGAGCTTCGCAGGGGAAGTGCTTCTACCAGCCGTGCTTCGGCTGCCGGGAGTTCCCCGCCTACTTCGAGCTGGTGGAACCGGACGCGCCCTTGCCCGACGGCGCTTGGCGCGAGAACATGGACGTGGGGCTGATGCTCTACGATGTGTTCGACCTCTCGCGGCCCGGAACCTGCGAGAGCAAACCCGCCGTGAGTCTGTTCCACGCCAAGGTGGAAGCCGGTCGGTTGACCGTGCCGCCGTATGAGAGCGACCAAGTCTTGAGGCTCGAAGGAGGGCTGGGCTGATGCTGAAGCAGTTGGCTGAATATGCAGCGCGCCGAGGGCTCGCGACCGAAAGCGGTTTCGCCCCCAAGGAAGCCAAGTGGGCGGTGATGCTTGCCGAAGACGGCCGCTACCTGGGTGTCGCGGAACTGGGCGACACCGAAGCAAAGCGCAACCCCGGGCGCACGTTCCTCAAAGCACCGGAGTTGTCCCAGCCGGAGATGAAGGCTGGTGGGATCACCAAGAGCCACTTCCTCATCGATACCGCTCAAGTGGTGACCTCGCTTGAGGTGGACCACGCCGATGAGAAGATCAAAGCCAAACACCACTACTTCGTGGACTTGCTTCGCCAAGCCGGCGAAGCCGTGCCGTCCCTGACGGGTGCGGCTGAGACTCTGACCAATCCCGACGACTTGGCTGCCATCTGCCTGGCCCTGGCCGAGCATCGGGCGAAGCCCACCGACAAGCTGACGCTCCAGATCGGCGATGGCTTCCCCGTGGAGTCCGATGCCTGGCACGATTGGTGGCGCGGCTTCCGGCGGTCTCTGGCAGGCGACCAGGGAGCGAAGGGCCGCATGCGCTGCTTCGTCACCGGCGAACTGGTGGAGCCGACAGCCACCCATCCCAAGATCAAAGGCTTAGCTGACGTGGGCGGCACGTCTATGGGCTCACCTCTGGTGGGCTTCGACAAAGACGCTTTCGCTTCCTACGGCCTGAGCCAGTCTGCCAATGCTGCCGTGTCGGAAGAGGCGGCAGCCGCCTATCGAGCTGCTCTTAACGACCTGTTAGCCCACTATTCCCACCGACTCGGCGTCGCGCGTGCCGTCCACTGGTTCAAGGAAGAAGTGTCTCCTGAGAACGACCCGATGGCGTTCCTCGTGGACCCTGGCGGCGAGACTGACGACGACGAGGCGGCCGACATGCGGGAGCTTGCCGCGCAGGAGCGCGCCGCCGAGTTCCTCCGCTCGCTCCAGCGAGGCGAGCTGACCCACCTCGCCGGGAACTACTACTACGCCCTGACCCTGTCCGGGGCGGCCGGCCGAGTGATGGTTCGCGACTGGATGGAAGGGCAGTTTAAGGAACTGGCTGCGAACATCCTTGCCTGGTTCGAAGACCTATCTATCGTGCACCGCTACGGCGGCCGCTTGGCGCCGTGGCCCAAGTTCCTTGCCGTCCTTGCCGCTACCGCGCGGGAGTTGGGCGAAGTCCCCGGGCCCCGGTCCGCCAAGCTCTGGCGCGTTGCCTTGCGCAATGAGCCGATCCCGGCGGACTTGCTTGCTCAGGCGCTGACTCGCACGCGCCTCGACGTGATCGAGGCCCAGACGGCCAACCATGCCCGCCTGGGCCTGCTCAAAGCCTACCATCTCCGAAAAGACCGACAGAAAGGTGGTCCCGATATGCCCGAAACACTCACGCCCTACCTGAACGAAAACCACCCCGAGCCAGCCTACCACTGCGGGCGGTTGTTAGCCGTGCTGGCCCAGTTGCAGCGAGGCGCCCTGGGCGACGTCGGCGCCGGCGTGATCCAGCGCTACTACGCCGCCGCCTCCTGCACCCCCGGCCTGGTGCTCGGCCGGCTGGTTCGCACCAGCCAGTTCCACCTGGACAAGCTCGAGCCTCGGCTCGCCTGGTGGTACCAGGGGAGACTTGGCGCAATCATGGGGCGGCTCCAAGACGCCATCCCGCGCACGCTCGACTTGGAGCAGCAGAGCCTGTTCGCCCTCGGCTACTACCAGCAGCTCGCCGACCTGCGGACGAAGAAGACCGACCAGCCCGAGACGGACAACACCGTAGCACAGGTCGCCTGACCTGTGGCGGTGGCGCGAGGTGGAACATGAACCATCGCCAGCCACCTCCACAGCTTGGCAAGCTGTGCCACACACAGGTCGCCTGACCTGTCCACAAACCCCCAAAGGAGACCACCAACATGTCCACCCCAATCACCAACCGTTACGAGTTCCTCCTGCTGTTCGACTGCGAGAACGGCAACCCCAACGGTGATCCCGACGCCGGCAACGCCCCAAGGATCGACCCCGAAGATCTGCACGGCCTCGTCTCCGACGTCGCCCTCAAGCGCCGGATTCGCAACTACGTCCAGATGGCGCGCGGCAACGCGATGCCCGACGCCATCTTCGTCGAGCACGCCTCCAACCTGAACCGGCCCATCGTCATGGCGCACGAGCAGACCGAAGGCGGCTACGCCCCGGGAGACAAGGGCGCCGGCAAGGCGAAGGTGTACCGGGCCCGGAACTGGATGTGCGCCAAGTTCTACGACGTGCGCACCTTTGGGGCTGTCATGAGCACCGGTCCCAACGCCGGCCAGGTGCGGGGCCCAGTCCAGCTTTCCTTTGCCCGCTCGCTGGATCCGGTCCTGCCGCTGGACGTGTCCATCACTCGCATGGCCGTCGCCGAAGACGTGAAAGGCGCCAAGTCCAGCGAGGATTACGTCAAATGGGAAGCCGAGCAGGCCGAAGACAAGCTCCGCACCATGGGCCGCAAGAGCCTGATCCCCTACGGGCTCTACGCTGGCAAGGGGTTTATCAGTGCCCACCTGGCCGCGGGCACTGAGTTCTCCGAAGCCGACCTGGAGCTGCTGTGGGAAGCCCTGCTGGGCATGTATGAGCACGACCGCTCTGCCAGCAAAGGTCTGATGAGCGTGCGGGAGCCCGTCTTCGTGTTCAAGCACGTCGGCACCGACAGCGACCCGGAACAGCGCAAGCGCCAGGCCATGTTGGGCTGCGCCCCGGCGCACAAGCTGTTCGACTTGGTGGAAGTACACAAGCGCGAAGGCGTCCAGTCGCCCCGCCAGTTCGGCGACTACCAAGTGACCTTCCACCAGAGCCGCGTGCCAGCCGGCGTCCAAGTCGGCTTCCTGCTCAACGGCGCCGGTGGCGGCGCCGAGATCCAGTGGGACACGCCGCCGGAAGGAGTGTCAGTGGACTGACGTAGCACAGCTTGCCAAAGCTGTGACGGAGACAAGGCGGTAGACTACCACCGGCTTGCCGTGGCACAGGTCAGGCGACCTGTGCCACGGGGAAATGCCCCATGCCCACCTACGACGAAGACGACCTGCTGCCGATCTCGGCGCTGCAACACCTGGTGTTCTGCGAGCGCCAATGCGCGCTGATCCATATCGAGCACCTCTGGGCCGAGAACCGGTTCACCGTCCTCGGTAGCGAGATGCACCGGCGCACCCACGACGGGCCTGACGAACAGCGCGCCGGCGTTCGGATCTGCCGGGGGCTGCCGTTGCGCTCGTTGCGCCTGGGGCTCACCGGCATCGCCGATGTCGTCGAGTTCCCGGTCCAGACCACCGCCGACCTGCCGGACCCCCTGGATTGGTTAGAGGAGGAGTGGGCTGCGGACAACGAGCCAGCACTCGCTGACGCGGACTCAGCGACGCCCACCGCGCCCTTCCCTGTCGAGTACAAGCGTGGCAAGCCCAAGCTGGACCAGTCGGATGAGGTCCAGCTTTGCGCGCAAGCGCTGTGCCTGGAGGAGATGCTGAATACCGCCGTGCCCGCGGGTGCACTGTACTACGGCAAGCCGCGACGCCGGCATCCCGTCGAGTTCACCCCGGACCTGCGCCAGGAGACCGAACGCTTGGCAGCGCGCCTCCACGAGTTGATCCGCAGCGGGCGCACGCCGCCGGCAGAGTACGCTGCCGGCAAGTGCCGCGCCTGCTCCCTGGTCGACCTCTGCCTGCCCCAGTCCACCGGCGGCCGCAGTGCGAAGCGCTACCTGGACCGGATGATCCGCGCCGCCTGCCAGGAGCCACAGTCCGCATGAAACACCTCCTCAACACCCTCTACGTCACCACCCAGGGCGCGTACCTGAATCTCGACGGCGAAACCGTGGTGGTGCGGATCGAGAAGGAGACGCGCCTGCGGCTGCCGCTCCACACGTTGGATGGCATCGTCTGCTTCGAGCAGATCGCCTGCAGCCCGCCCTTGCTGTACGCCTGTGCCGAGCGCAATGTCACCGTGTCGTTCATGGGCTTCGGCGGTCGGTTCTTGGCGCGGGTGCAGGGGCCTGTGTCGGGCAACGTGCTGTTGCGGCGCGAGCAGTACCGGCGGACCGACGACCCTGACAGGGCGGCGGAGATCGCCCGGGCGGTGGTGGCTGCCAAAGTGGCCAACGCCCGCACCGTACTTCTGCGCGCGGCGCGGGAACATCCCGACCGCCCCGGCGCGGGCGCCCTGGAGCAGGCAGGCGGCGAGCTTCAGCGGCTGCTTCAGGGGTTGGACAAGCCGCTGTCGTTGGATTCCGTTCGCGGTGTTGAGGGGGCGGCGGGACAGGCGTACTTCAGCGTCTTCGACCACCTGATCGTCGCCCAAAAGGGCGACTTCCGGTTCGAGCGCCGCACCCGTCGGCCGCCTCTGGACAACGTGAACTCCCTGCTGTCGTTCTTCTATGTCCTGTTGAGCCACGATGCTGCCAGCGCGCTGGAGGGTGTCGGCTTGGACCCGGCCGTCGGCTACCTGCACCGCGAACGCCCCGGCCGGCCCGGCCTCGCGCTGGACCTGATGGAAGAGCTGCGGCCGGTGTTGGCCGACCGCTTGGCGCTCTCCCTCATCAACCGGCAGCAGGTGCGCGCCAGTGGCTTCGAGCCGACCGAGACGGGAGCGGTGCTGATGGATGAGCCCACGCGGAAGACCGTCCTGTCGGCCTACCAGGAGCGCAAGCAGGAAGAGCTTCAGCACCCCTTCCTGGGCGAGCGTGTCCCGGTGGGCTTGCTGCTCCACGTGCAGGCGATGCTGCTGGCGCGTTTCCTGCGCGGCGACCTGGATGCCTACCCGCCCTTCTTCTGGAGGTGAACCCCGTACAGCGAGCTGCCAGCTCGCTCAAAGTCCCGTTCGGAGGTGTACCCGATGATGGTGCTGGTGACGTATGATGTCAGCACAGAGACCGCCGAAGGCAGGCGGCGCCTGACCCGAGTGGCGAAAGCCTGCGAGAACCGCGGGCAGCGCGTGCAGAAGTCCGTCTTCGAGTGTCTGGTCGACCCCGCCCAGTGGGAAGCGCTCAAAGCGCAACTCGTTGACCGGATCAACCCGGAGACGGACAGCCTGCGGTTCTACTACTTGGGCAGCAACTGGAGACGCCGCGTCGAGCATGTCGGCGCCAAGCCCGGCGTGGATCCGGAGGGATTGCTCCTTGTCTGACACCGTGCGCGGACCCCAAGCGACCAGCAAATCCCTGGGAGGTCCGCGTTGCCCCGGAGCGGGCACTCAGCCCGCCAGAAAGCGATTTCGGGCATTTCATGCCCGGCTGCGCGGTTCCCCGATTCTAGTGGTCCGCGCAAAGGGTCCCGCAAGTCCCTGAGAAATCAGGTCCGGCGGAACCCGCACTCGCCCCCCACCCGGGGGCGTGGATTGAAACGACAGCGGCACGGAGACGGTAGACGACGAACTGCCTCGCCCCCCACCCGGGGGCGT